>ERZ651776.74-NODE-74-length-138108-cov-11.814679_pt1 | contig 138108 bp, 142 predicted proteins | sample MGYA00514761_ERZ651776 | MGnify/ENA metagenome assembly ERZ651776
ATAACACTCATTAAATTTACATCAATGACTCTCTTCCAATTCTTTTGATCTGCTTTCCAAGCTCGGCCCTCTAAAAATATTCCGGCGTTATTAAAAAGAAAATGAACCATGCCAAAGTGAGCATCAATCTTTTCTTTGCATTGAGTGAATTCTTCAAGATTCGATACATCACACCTCAAGACAAGAGAAGGGGAGTCAGCAATGAGAGCTTGAGTTTCAGCTAAACCTTCTTCGTTGAGATCCATCAAGACAACATTCATTCCTAGGCCAGCAGCATGGATAGCCAAACCACGACCAATGCCACTTGCAGCACCTGTAATAAGCGCAGTTTTTTTATTAAACATATCAGCTTGCAAGATAGCCACCATCAACCGGGTGATAAGATCCCGTGATATATGACGCTTCTGAGGAACCTAGAAAATAAATAAGATTGGCTACCTCATCTGCAGAAGCAACTCTTTTAAGGGGAATCCTGCCCAACATAAAGCCCATAATGTTTTCATCTTTCATCAGCGCAGTATTCATTGGCGTATCTATGACTCCGGGCCCAACAGCATTGGCTCTAATATTCATGTGAGCATAGTCTTGAGCAATTGATTTTGTTAGACCCACAACTGCATGTTTAGAGGCGGCATAGGATGCTTGAGCGGCACTGGCTCTGACGCCCATGATAGAGGCTACATTAATAATGGCGCCTTCAGATGCATTATTTTTAACTGCAAGATTAAGAAATTCACGGCAGGCATAAAAAGTTCCATGCAAATTAATATCAATGGCTCTATGCCACTCTTCCACGGGGTATTGATGCAGAGCATTTAAACCTGGGCTAATACCTGCACAATTAACCAAGACTTGGGCACTTTTATTTTCATTGCCCAAGGTCTCAAATATTGTAGCCACTTGCTCATGCTTGGTGATATCGCAATAAGCAAAATTGGAAGTATAACCTTCTGATTTAAGGTTTTTTAATACAGATTCACCGGCTTCTTTATTGGCATCAATAATGAGGACTTCATAACCTTCTTTGGCAAAGCGATTGATGCAGCTAAGGCCAATTCCAGATGCGCCCCCGGTAACGACTGCGAGGGGTTGGTTGGCGTTTGTTGAATTCATAATGCGTAAGGGTTATTTGAGTTAATTTATATCTTATCCACTATAACCAAACTCCATTTTTCAAACAACATTGACAAAATAAAACCCCTTGATACTCGTTGATTCTTTGTTTTGTTTATATGATAGTAAAAATAATTTACGTTATGCATAAAGACACATACATACAAGCGCTGATAAAAGAGCAGGCATTTTTTGAGATTCATCAAGAAGAGGTGCTCGGGTCCTCAATGGAAGTGTTTAAAAATCGACCCAGATCATTGGTCGACTTTCTTGAGCTCTCAGAAAACCATGGCGAACAACCATACCTAATCTATCAAGGGCAAACCATTAGCTTTGCCAAGCATTTAGATTTGGTTAAAAAAGTGGCACATATCCTTCAGTATGATTATGGAGTGGAGCCTGGGGACAGGGTGGCAATTTATGCGGCCAATTGCCCGCACTGGATTATTTTCTTTTGGGCCACCATTAGTATTGGGGGTATTGCCTGTGGATTAAATGGATGGTGGAAAGGAACCGAGGCACTCAAGGCTATTGAAGATGCTAACCCCAAATTAATTGCTGCTGATCAAAAACGCTTTGATCGCATTAACCAGCAAGTGAATCATCCTGCCTTAATTTTTGAAAACTTAGACCTAACTCAAGATAGCCCCGCTATTGAGTCCTTTATTCGTTTGCCTGAAGATGAGTGTGCCTGCTTGCTATACACTTCTGGAACAACTGGCGCCCCAAAGGGTGTCATGACGTCTCATCGCTCCATGATTGCAAACTCTACCCTCCAAATGTTGCAAGGCGCTGCTGTTTCTCAGGACTCTGGTAGCAAAGGCATTGACTGGGCACGGCACAAGCCAACCAGTCTTTTGACCTCGCCTTTGTTCCATGTTTCAGGTCTTTCGGCGGGCGCTGTGACGAGTCTATTTGCTGGCTCAACGACTTTGGTTTATGACGGCAGGTTTTCTGCACAGAAAATTTTAGATCTCATTTCAAAATTTAATGCGACTTCTTGGGGCGGCGCTGTGCCGACTGCATTAAAAAGAGTCTTAGATGCCGCTGAAGCATCAAACATTACATTGGATTCAATTTTGGTGGTTGGTGGCGGTGGCGCTCCAATGCCTCCGGCTCTTATCGAAAGAACTAAGATTACTTTTCCTAATTCTAAATACAGCTTTGGTTATGGTTACGGTTTAACAGAGTCTGGTGCTATTACCATTATTAATTGGGGTGACTCTCTTCAAAAAAATCCGTCTTCTCCAGGCCAGGCCATGCCAACCATACACATTGAAATTAGAGACGAAGAGGGTCAGGTGATTAAAGAGGATCACCAAGAAGGTGAGATTTTTGTACGGAGCCCCTCAGTCATGCTTGGCTATTTTAATAACCTCGAGGCCACCAATGAGTCTCTGTTAGAAGATCGATGGTTAAAAACTGGTGATTTTGGATACCAGGAAGGGCACCTATTTTTTATTTCCTCTCGACGCACCGATCTTATTTTAAGAGGAGCAGAGAATGTTTATCCCCAAGAGATTGAAATTATTCTTGATTTACATCCCATGGTTGAAGAGTCAGCCGTTATAGGTTTGCCGCACGATGATTTAGGTCAAGAAGTAGCTGCGGTTGTGAGAGGCACCAATCCCTCTTTGAGTGAGCAGGATTTATCCAACTGGGTTGCAACACAACTGGCAGACTTCAAGGTGCCTTCTAAATGGATTTTTTCTGATCACCCTTTGCCAAGAAATGCTTCCGGTAAATTAATGAAACATGTTTTAATAGACTCATCAAAAAATACGATGGTGGATGAAAATGAGTGAGACTAAAACTAATTTATTAGAAGCTCCGTTTGAGCTGTCGTATAAATACAAGCGCTCGAGCGGACCAGTGATGTCCAAATTTTTTGAAGCCTTGGGTGACAAGAAAATTCTAGGCACTAAAAGTAAAGCGCAAAAAGTCTTTGCTCCTGCTGCTGAATTCGACCCTCAAACACGAGAGGCCTTGACTGATTTAACTGAAGTTGGCCCGGGCGGAGTGATTGAATCTTGGAGTTGGGTGCATCAACCCTCTGACCATCACTTACTTCAAATTCCTTTTGCTTTTGCGCTGATTAAGCTGGATGGTGCTGATACTGCAATGCTGCATATGATCTCAGGCTGCCAAGAATCTGATCTTTCAATAGGCGCTAGAGTAACCGCCACTTGGTCTGATACTCCTACAGAATCCATTACTGATATTAAACACTTCACTTTAGAGTTATGAGCAGCGATCAAACACCCAAAGATTATAGGGAATCTCTTATTCACCTCGAGTATCAATATACGGCTGGTTCAGCGACCACCACTTTTCTTAATCAAGTCAAAGAGGGTCGATTAGTGGGACAAGCCTGCCCCAAATGCAAGGCAGTCTATGTGCCACCTCGGGGCAGTTGCCCAAGAGACGGGATTGCCACTACCATTGAAGTTCCTTTAACAGATAAAGGCTGTATTGAATCATTCACAGTGGTTCATATCCCTATTCCTGGCAACCCAATCGTGCCTCCCTATGTATGTGCAATGGTTCGATTAGATAAAGCAAATATTTCATTTTTACATTTAATTCAAGGTGTTGAGATTGAAGATATCAGGATTGGCATGAGAGTTCAGGCAGTCTGGAAGCCAAAAGAAGAGTGGACCCACTCCTTAGAGAATATTAAATGGTTTGCCCCCATCGACGAGCCTGATATTGATGTGTCAACATTGAGGTTTAAGGAAGCATGAAAAAAGTAGCAATTGTTGGTTACGCGCAACACAAAATTTTGCCCAATGCAGGAGCATTGAACGAGGTAGAGTTACTGATGCCAGTGGTGCATAAGGTATTTGCAGATCTTGGAATTTCACAAGATGATATTGGGTTTACTTGCTCTGGAAGTTGCGACTATCTTCAGGGTGCTGCTTTTGCATTTGTTGAAGGCTTATCTGCCATTCAAACTCACCCTCCAATTAAAGAGTCTCATGTGGAGATGGATGCAGCTTGGGCACTCTATGAGTCTATCTTAAAAGTTAAAATGGGCGATGCCGAGACGGCCTTGGTATATGGTTTTGGGAAATCTTCTCCAGGAAACCTTGATTCAATTATCTCTTTGCAGATGGACCCTTATTACATCTCACCTCTTTGGCCAGATAGGGTGAGCTTAGCTGCCTTACAAGCTCGGGTCTTGTTGGAACAAAAGATTATTACTGCCGAGGAGATGATGGCAGCTGTGGTTGAGTCCAGGAAGCATGCAGCCTCTAACCCTAACGCTTTGATCACTGATCTTTTAAGCGAGGACCTTTATAATTCAAATAACTATAAGTCTTCTCCTTTACGAGCTTTAGACTGCCCCCCAATATCTGACGGTGCCTCCGCCATGATTATTGCTTCAGAAGACAAAGCCTTTGAGTACACCGATCATCCTATCTGGATTGAGGGCATTGATCATCGCATTGAATCTTCTAATCTTGGCTCAAGAGATCTTGCAACTTCTCCGACCATTGAGTCATCGGCCAAACTCCTCCAGCTTGAAAATATTAATTTTGATGTCGCTGAACTTCATACTCAATTTAGCCACGAACTTCCTTTCTTGCAAAAGCTTTTAAATCTAGGCGATGTTCCCATCAATCTTTCGGGCGGACCCTTGGTTGGTAATGTCATGATGTGTGCAGGCTTGGATGCAATAGGTAAGACATATGAATCACTGGTAAAAAATCAGCTTAAGCATGGGTTAGCTCACGCAACCTCTGGTCCTTGCCTACAACACAACATGTTGGTGCACTTGGAGAGACAATCATGATTCAGGCAGGCGTTATTGGGGTAGGCCAAACCAACTATGACTCCAAAAGAAGAGATGTTTCTATGGCGGGCCTGGTTCGAGAGGCCATTGATCATGCCATGCTTGCAGCAGATGTAGATTGGGATGCCATTGATGCTGTTGTTCTAGGCAAAGCACCAGATATGTTTGAGGGAGTTGTGATGCCTGAGCTGTATCTTGCAGATGCTATCGGGGCAGTAGGCAAGCCTGTGCTAAGAGTTCATACAGCGGGTAGTGTTGGAGGCAGCACAGCGGTGATTGCTGCTTCTCATGTTTGTGCAGGAGAATTCAAAACAGTTTTAACTGTGACATTTGAAAAACAATCAGAGTCAAATGCCACATGGGCCTTATCTCCTCGCTACCCTTATTCACCCCACATCAACGCAGGTGCTGGCGGTTATTTTGCTCCGTTTATTAGAGAGTATATTCGTCGCTATGAAGCCCCAGAACACATTGGTTGGAAAGTGGCAGCCAAGGATAGGCAGAATGCTCTAAAAAATCCTCTTGCTCATCTTCAAATTCCTGGCATCGATGAAAAAATGGTGAGTGAAACTCCAATGTTATGGGAGCCTTTGCGGTATTTAGAAAGTTGCCCATCCTCAGATGGAGCCTGCGCTATGGTCATCACCTCGGAGGAAATGGTTGGTTCAAGAAAAGTGGCTTGGATTAATGGCATGGCCTTGAGATCAGAGGGAACACTTTCCGCTGGTCGCGATGAAGTTAATCCACAGGCAGGCATCGATTGCGCTAAGGATATTTACCAACAGGCTGGGATTCAAAATCCGCGCAAAGAAATCGATTGCGCAGAGATTTATGTTCCGTTTTCTTGGTACGAACCCATGTGGTTAGAAAACCTTGGTTTTTGTGAACTAGGAGAAGGGTGGAAGTTAACCGATGAAGGCGTAACAAGACTTGATGGCAGCTTGCCGGTCAACATGTCTGGGGGAGTTCTGTCCTCTAATCCAATCGGAGCTTCTGGCATGATTAGATTTGGAGAGGCCGCACTCCAGGTGATGGGCCTGGCTGAAGATCATCAGGTGGAGGATGCCAATATTGCCATGGGTCACGCTTATGGAGGTGCTGCTCAATTTTTTGCAATGTGGATTGTTTCCTCCTCAAAAAACTAACTGGAGAATAGGATGAATACAGACCATGCAATAGTTGAAGAAAAAGGCCACATTATGGTGATCACTCTGAACAGACCAGAGAAAAGAAATGCTCTCAGTCCTGGAATGCTGGTAACCATTTATGAAGCTTGGAGAAAACTAGACTCTGATCCCAACCTGAGGTGTGCAGTTTTAACTGGCGCTGGCGGAACTTTTTGTTCCGGTGCAGATCTGAGCGCGATGAAGGATGGCAATGAAGATTCCGAGATGATGGAGAAACTCAAGGTAATTCCAGATCTTCACTGGCAATCTTTGCTACGGCACAATCGTCCCAACAAACCCATTATTGCTGCGGTTGAAGGTTTTGCTTTGGCGGGCGGCACAGAGATTCTTCAAGGCACAGACGTGAGAGTGGCAGGTAAATCTGCCGTCTTTGGTCTCTCAGAGCCACTGCGAGGTTTATTTCCATTAGGAGGATCAACTGTACGTTTAAGACGTCAAATTCCATACACTCTTGCTGCAGAAGCGTTGCTTACAGGTAGAAGAATTACAGCAGAAGAAGCTCTAAGGTTTGGCTTGATAGGTCATGTTGTTGATGATGGGGAGGCTCTAAGCCATGCCATGGAGATTGCTGAAACTATCAGCGCTAATGCTCCTTTATCTATTCAGGCCATCGTAAGATCGTTGCGCGAAATAGATGAAAGCTATCCAGAGGCAGAGGCTCTAGAAAAAGAGCTAGAGATTGGGCAACCAATTTTTGCATCGGAAGATATGATGGAAGGACTAACCGCATTTGCTGAAAAGCGTAAGCCAAACTTTAAAGGTAAATGAGTAAACTTCTTATAGAGACCAATAACCAGGTCCAACTTTTAATGCTTAATCGACCAGAAACAAAGAATGCATTTGATGCAGAGCTTTGGGCTTTATTTCGTGATGCCTTGAATAATGCCAGTGTCAATCCTGAGATTCATTCAGTTATTGTGTCCGGTTCAAACAACACCTTTTCTTCTGGGGTTGATCTAGCCAGCATGATTGGTGATAGTGGTGCTAACTATGAAGAGCCATTTGAAACCTGTATTGATGCTTTAATTAATTTTACCAAACCTTTGATTGCGGCTGTGGATGGCGTTGCTATTGGGGGTGGGGCTACTATTTTGCTGCATTTTGACGCTGTCTTTATAGCCCCTGGCGCACGCATCAAGTACCCTTTTTCAGATCTAGGACTAGCACCAGAGGTCGGAAGCTCACTTTTATTATTTCAATCTCTTGGCTATCAAAAAGCAGCTCAATTACTGTTTGATGCAGATTGGATTAGTGGTGAAGAGTATTGTGAGCTAGGTCTAGCGCGATATTGTGGCCTTGATTTTTCTGCACAAGCTGCAGCTTATGCAAGCAAGCTATCAGAGCAATCGCTGGCGTCTATTGTTGAAACAAAAGCCATTCTGAAAACTTTTAATGCAGATGTTATGGCTGCAGCCAGAAAACTTGAAACAACCGCCATGAAAAAATTATATGGCTCAGAAGATAATCTTAAGGCAGTTGAAAAGTTCTTTGCAAGAAAGAGAACCTCCTAATGCCGTTTGATAAAATTCAACTCTTCCTTGAAAGTAACCCTGAATATGCTTGGTTCTTAGTTTTTTTATTTGGATTTATGGAATCCATGATTATTACTGGCAGTTTTATGCCCAGCGCTATTTTATTTTCTCTGTGCATTTATTTATATAACACTGAGCTGCTGACCCTTCCTTGGATATGCGGCATTGCATTTGCAGGCTCTCATCTAGGAGATATTTCTGGGTTTTTGGTGGGTAAGATTTTTGGCCCATCTTTCATGGCTTCTAAATTTATTCAAAAGCGTCAAAAAGGTATTGCTAGAACTCAAAAATTTCTTGATAGGTTTGGGTCATATACTGTCCTGATGGGCCGATTTATTCCAGCGGTTAGACCCTTGGTTCCCTTTATGCTGGGTTTAACAGACTTGAGGCTTAAAAGATTCTATTTGGCTGATTTATTTGCGTGTTGTGCTTGGGCCCTTGCCCTTGCCTTGCTTGTGGTCTCCGTAAGCCCTATATTTAACTAATTATGACTACCTTAATTATCGCGTTTTTATCAATTGTTGCATTACTTTTTTTGGTTCAGCAACTTCTTGCTAACTCGCCAGAGGGCAAAGTTCTTAAGTCTATCCGAGATTTGCTTGTTATTATTTTAGCGCTCAGCATTTCCATTGGTGTATTTTATGTGGGCTTTAGACTTTTTAGATTCTTGATATAGTTTTTTATGGATACTATTTTCTCAAAAATCATTAGCAAGGAAATACCAGCAGACATTATTTATGAAGACGAGCTATCCCTGGTGTTCAAAGATATCCAGCCGCAAGCACCCACACATCTTCTAATTATCCCAAAAAAACCCATACCCAAGCTTTCAGATGCCACATCAGAAGATCAGGCATTATTGGGTCACTTGATGCTTGTTGCGGGGGAGATATCACGCACCCTGGAGTTGGATGAAACATTCAGATTAATTACAAACAATGGAGCTAATGCTGGCCAAAGCGTTTTTCATTTACATTTACATCTTTTAAGTGGGCGCCCCTTAGCCTGGCCTCCAGGATAAACATGGATATCGAACAAAGACTTGATCGCCTGGAATCTCTTGATGAAATCCGTCAGCTCGCTGCCAAATATTCAGTGACTTTGGATATGCGAGATCTTGATATGCACGTCAATTTATTTGTTCCAAATGTTAGAGTTGGAAAAGAACAGGTGGGTCGACATGCATTAAAAATCTGGGCAGACTCAACCTTCAGGAACCAGTTTACTGGCACCTCACACCATATTGGAAATCACATCATTGAATTTGAAACCCCTGACTCAGCGATTGGGTTGGTTTATTCCAAAAATGAACATGAGACGGATAGTGAGTGGGTAATTATGCAAATGCTTTATTGGGACTCCTACGAGAGAGTGGATGGTCGTTGGCTGTTTAAAAAAAGATTGCCAATGTATTGGTATGCAACCGATCTAAATAAACCACCCCTTGGAGATAACAAGATGCGTTGGCCAGATCAAGATCCCTATGCAGGTTTTTTTCATGATCTGTTTCCTTCATGGCAAGATTTTTGGAGTAGTGATTATGTTCCTGACGCAGATGTGTCCGAGCCAGTTGAGGCTAATCATTTCTTGAAAGCTTTGCGCCGAGGATCTCAGCCAGGAAAGATTAAAGTGAAGTAAACAAATAAGCTACAATGCCTATTACAAATACTAATCCACCTATTCCTATGACGAACCCGCTTAAACTTTTTATTGTCTGTGAATCTTCATCCATTTTGCTAGTATAACTACCCCTTAACCACTTAATCAATTATGAGCTCTGATAATAGACTTGAATTTCCAATTGATGAGGTTCCAAAATCTGGATTTTCGCATGTGATTAATGAGCATGTTCGTTGGGTGAGGATGCCTTTGCCTATGTCCTTAAACCATATTAATCTTTGGGCGCTAGGACTAAGTGATAACTTGACACTGGTAGATACTGGTATGCATTTAGAGGACACCAAGAAGGCTTGGACAGAATTATTACAAGCTGAAAATCTTACCATTAAAGATGTGATAGTGACGCACATGCACCCCGATCATATTGGTATGGCTGGCTGGTTTGTAAAACATCATCACACCTCTTTTAGTATGAGTCGAACAGATTATCTGCAATGTCGAATGCTGTCTGCTGATACCGGGGATGATGTGCCGCATGATGCAATCGATTTTTATACTCAAGCTGGCATGACCAAGGCCCAGATAGATTCTTTTATCAAAAGATTTGGTTTTTTTGGCTCAATTATCCATCCACTTCCACACTCTTACAATCGATTAAAAGACTGTGATATCACTACAATTAATGGCATTGAATGGCAGGCAATTGAGGGTAGAGGCCACACCATGGAGCATCTTTGTTTTTTCTCGAAAGAATTGAATATGTTTATTAGTGGCGATCAATTGTTGCCAACTATTAGCTCTCATGTAGGAATTTTTCCAACTGAGCCAGAAGCCAATCCTGTGGAAGACTGGATTAGTAGTTGCCATAAGCTAATCTCTGTCTTGCCTGAAGATGTATTGGTTCTGCCGGCTCATGGCAGGCCATTTATTGGCGCACACAAAAGACTCAATGCCCTAATTCAACACCATGAAACATCTCTAGAGAAATTACATCATGCTTTAGCTGAACCGAAGAGATCAGTTGATGTTTTTAATGTACTTTTTAGGCGGGAGATTGACGATAGCAACTTGATCATGGCCACAGGAGAATCTTTGGGGCATTTAAATTGTTTGATTAAACGCGGTCTTGCAACAAAACATATTGTTGATGGTGCATGTTGGTATGAGCAAGTCTAGACTGTCCAAAGAAGCCAAGGCCTGGATTTTATATGATGGAGGTAACTCTGCTTTTGCCACAACCGTCATTGCTGCCTTTTTCCCTATATTTTTTAATGACTTCTGGGCAAGTGGTCTAGAAGCAGAGATTAAAACAGCCTATCTTGGCTGGGGCTTAACCATCTCAAACCTTGTATTGCTTTTTACCTCTCCCTTTATTGGTGCAATCACAGATGTTTCAAAAACAACTAAAATGCTATTTACTAGCTTTGCGTTCATTGCCATTTTTTCAGTAGCCATTTTATATGTGATTCCAGCAGGCTCATGGCTTCAAGCACTCATCTTTTTTGGAATCGCCAATTACTGCTTTGCAGCTGGCAATACCTTGTATGACAAGATGTTACTTCAGGTCTCCAATGAATCAAATATTGCCAAAATTTCTAGCTATGGATTTGCCTTTGGTTATCTTGGTGGGGGACTGTTATTTTTAATTAACGCGGCCATGACCATGAAGCCAGAGCTATTTGGGTTGGACAGCGTTGCTGAAGCCGTGCAGTGGTCTTTTTTGAGTGTTTCAGTTTGGTGGACTCTATTCTTAATTCCCATTCTTTTACGCATTAAGGAACAAGGAGAGAATCTACCTGGAGCCCGTTTTAAGATAGCATTTCAAAAAGTATTTCATACATTGAGCACCGTCTCTTCGCAAAAAAATATCTTTATCTTTTTATTAGCTTTTTTCTTGTACATAGATGGGGTGCATACCATTATGGCAATGGCAGCAGACTTTGCATTAAACCTTGGATTGCCAAGCAGCGATATTATTGTTGCATTAATTCTTGTTCAATTTGTAGCTTTTCCTACCACCTTGCTTTGGTCAAAAATTGCACAAAACATTGGCGATAAAAATACACTGCTGATTACCATTTTTCTATATTTAATCGTGATTGGGTATTCGGTCTTCCTGTCTAACGCTATAGAGTTTTATGTTTTAGCCTCTATGGTTGGCGCTATTCAAGGAGGCATCCAATCTATTTCCAGAAGTTTTTATGCAACCTTGATTCCACAAAAGGAAGCCGGTGAATATTTTGGTTTTTATAATATGTTTGGTCGTGCTGGAGCATTTATGGGACCAGCGATGGTTGCTATTTTTGTCACCTTTTCAAATGACACTAGATTTGGCTTGATCCCCATAGCGGCACTGTTTATCATGGGCGGCATAATTCTCCTTAAAGTCCAAAAGCCCAATGAATCTCTTTAGCCGTAACTCTATCATTTTGTACAGCCTGCTTGGCCTGATAAGTTTATTTTTAGCAGGCTTTATTAAAGATGCACTAGAATTTAATACCTGGATTGAGGTCATCATTACTTCTAGTATTATTATTCCTATGTACATGTTCGCTAGAAAAATCTTTAGCAGATATCTTGGCAAGGAATGAGAGACGATAGCCGACTGTCCACTGATCACTTTCCTGCTTTGCGTCCTCGAGCAGAAACTGAAACCACCCCAGATTACTTGAATTATCTTAGCGACACCATAGAGCTTGCTCACGATAAAATCTTACAAGACCAGAGCCCCTTTTATGAAATTTTAAAGATTTTTAATACAAAAAAACCTCTTGGCTTGGATGATATTCAAAATATTTTTAATGAGGCTCAAAAGCTTCAAAACAAATAGCTCCCATATTTCCCCCAGTTCATTTTTGAAATCTCTTGGTTTATGCGACACTAATTCCTAACATTTAGATTTAGGGGAGATCAGAATGAATTGGTACAGAATTAAAACTTCGTTTATCGGACTTAAGCGACTGGCAACACTTCCTGCTGAAGATAAGCAAGCATGCATCGATGCTTATAAATTTTTTCAACGTATGCAGGGCGGTGAAAAAACTGCTACTGAGGATGAGACAAAGGCCGTTGCCGCTTATTACAAAGTATTGAATAACATGCTCTCAGTCTTTGATCTAGAAAAACTGTATATCCCCCCTCAACTTGATCCCTCTAAAGGTTTATATGATAACCAGTTGCTCTGTGAACAATCTCTTCTTAAGCAGCTGCATTTACAAAATCCAGAATCGTCTCATCTCTTAGACATGGGGTGTGGGAGAGGGCGAATATCTCACTACCTAGCCTCGATGACTGGGGGCCAGGTCTCTGGATATAATATTGACCCTGATCAAATTGAAAATGCAATTGATTGGGCATCAGAAACTAATATGTCGGACAGGCTGCACTTTAAAGAAGGCAATCATCACGACCCCTTGGCTTATGATTCAGATTCTTTTGATGGATGTTTTTCTGTTCAAGCAGTTTGGCCATTTTTTAAGAAAGAGGAATTAGATGATTGCGCCAAAGAAATGTATCGAGTTTTAAAACCGGGCTCAAGATATGCCTGCTCAGAGTATCTGCTTTCGCCATACTTTGATTGGGATAACCCTGAGCATGCCGCTTTGCATAAAATATATTTGCCAACATTAGCAGCCACACAATCAATGTATCCTGCTGATGTATGCGCGGCACTTGAGAGGGCAGGCTTTAAAGTCTTAATCTCGGAACCATCAAAAAGTCCTGCATGGCCCGTTTGTGAGCAAAAACGCAATCTCATATTTGGCATACGAAAAATTATTCGAGGGCTTGAGAAGATTAAAATACTTCCGGCATGGGTTGAAGAATCTTTAGAGTTGCTTCAAACCGGCGGTCAGGCTTGGACGGATGCAGAAAAAGCGAAAATTGCTGATTTAAATTGGAGAATTGTTGCAGAAAAACCTGCAGTTTAAGATTGATATAGCAAGTCTTTAAGGAGTCTTGGCTTGTCAGTAATGATGCCATCCACACGCATATTGATGAGTGCCTGCATTGTCTCTGAATCATTGATGGTCCAAACCATAATTTTGAGACCTCTGTTTTGTGCGTATCTTACGAACCTATTGGTCACCAGCTTTAAACCATATTGAGAGACAGGAATCTGCAAGCAATTGCCTGGAATAGATTTTTTGTAAAGCCCAAAGCTTGCTAGCAATAATTTAAAAACTTCTTTAGGTCCCATGGACAAGCAAACTTCTGGATAAGCATCACTCACCTTTTTTAACCTTTTACTATCAAAGCTTGCAATACAGATCCTATGCATCGCCGCACACCTTTCAATAACCTCAAGCGCAGGCATTGCCACCTGATCAGTTTTGACGTCGATTTGAAATAAAGCATCAGGAAAAGCCAGAAGAGCCGCCTCAAGGGTTGGAATGGCGTGTTTTTCAAAGATAACTAAGCGATCTATTTCAGCGCTCGCTAAGGAGTTAAATAAAACATCCTTGCCTGGAATTCTTTTTAGGTCATCATCATGAAAGATATATGGAACCCCGTCAGATGATAGTTGAACATCAGTTTCAATATATTTACAGCCAATGTCTAAGGCATATCTAAAAGCTTCCAAGGTATTTTCTGGTGCCTCTAAGCTACCACCGCGGTGAGCAGAAATTGAAATTCCCGGTTGCTGCAGATAAGAATGATATTCCATTTTATTATTGTACCGAGATTGGTGTAAAATCGTTATTTGGTTATATAAAATTTTTATGCGAGGGCTTTGTAGGTAATGGAAGCTGAAAGCACATTGATAGAATCCGGAATTAACTTGCTGTTAACAGGAATGGTTGTGGTTTTCTTGTTCCTTTTAACTCTTATTGTTTCGATTTATTTGTTGAAATTATTTTTCTCTGAATCATCTCCTCAGCTTGCAGCCGCGACTTCAAGCTTCAAAGCTGATGCATCTACTAATAAAGTCCATGAAAGAATTATTAAAGAAGTTATGGAGCATCGTCAAGCATGACAGCATCAAATAAAATAGGTGTTACAGAGGTTGTTTTACGAGATGGGCATCAGTCCTTACTGGCTACCAGATTTAGGTACAAGGACATGGAAGCGTCCCTGAAGCAATTAGACCAAGTGGGTTTTTGGTCTGTTGAATCCTGGGGTGGAGCAATTTTTGATTCTTGCATCAGGTACCTGGGTGAGGACCCATGGGAGAGAATCAGAAAAATTAAATCTATGATGCCTAATACGCCTCAGCAAATGTTACTGAGAGGTCAAAATTTACTCGGCTACAAACATTACCCTGATGACGTGGTTAAGAAATTTATTGAATGCTCTAAAACCAATGGTGTTGACGTGTTTAGAGTTTTTGACGCCTTAAATGATCCTAGAAATATGTATCAAGCCATGCAATCAGTCATTCAGGTCGAGGGTCATGCTCAAGGCACTATTTCTTATACCACCAGCCCAGTTCACACCATTGATCTATGGGTCGATTTAGCAAAAACAATTCAAGACATGGGAGCTCATTCTCTTGCAATCAAAGATATGGCCGGGCTCTTAAAGCCTTATGTGGCATTTGAACTTGTTTCAAAATTAAAAGAATCATTAGAAATACCTATTCATCTTCATTGCCATGCAACCACAGGCATGTCTGTTGCAACTGGTATCAAGGCTATCGAGGCAGGATTGGATAATATTGATACATCCATCTCATCAATGAGCATGACCTATGGCCACTCACCCACAGAAACAATGATTAGCATCTTGGATGGCACCAACAGAGAAACAGGGCTTGATCTAGACAAGTTAATTCCAGTGGCTGAGCATTTTCAAGCCATCAGAAAAAAATATAAAAGTTTTGAAGGGTCGCTGCGAGGAGTCGACGCACGAATATTAGCATCTCAGGTGCCCGGAGGCATGCTTACCAATCTTGAGAATCAATTAAAAGCCCAAGATTCATTGAGTAGGTTTGATGAGGTGATTAAAGAGATTCCAAGGGTCAGAGAGGACCTAGGATACATTCCTTTGGTGACCCCAACATCACAAATTGTTGGCACGCAAGCTGTGATCAATGTTCTATCCAATACTCGCTATTCCACCGTTACCAATGAGGTGAAGTCACTGTTAAGAGGAGAGTATGGAGCAACTCCTGCCCCTGTGAGCAAGGATTTGCAGCAAAATAGCATCGGAGATTCTGCTGTCATAACCTGCCGACCAGCGGATCTTCTTAAGGATAATTACAATGGAATTGTTGAAGCCTTTAATACAGCCCTTCAAGACAAGGATCTCAAAATTGATGCTTCTGATGAAAATATTCTTACCTTTGCTATGTTTCCTGAGATTGGCTTGGCCTTTTTACAAAATCAATCAGATCCAGATTTCTTTGAGGTAGAGCCAGCAGAGATTACTGAGAAGTCTGATCAGTCTTATTTGGTAGCCATTGATGGCAAGGAATACTCTGTAACTGTTAAAAGCAATAATTCTATTGAGATCAATGGCTCATCATCAACCAGTCACCAGCAAAACTTAGCTTCCACGGCTCAAATTGGTGTAGGGTCAATTATAAGCGCTCCTTTAGGCGGAAATATTTTTAAATTGATTGCGCAAGAGGGCCAGGCTCTTGAGCCAGATGCAACTGTATTGATCCTGGAAGCAATGAAAATGGAAACAGAGATTAAAAGCCCTGGAGCTGGTGTGGTTTCTAAAATATTTGTTAAGCCTGGAGATTCTGTGAAGCCGGGTGATCCTTTATTTGAGATTGTCTAGCCATGAATCTGGACACTATCTTCTTAAATTTTGGTATTTTCAGCGCCACTTCTGGTCAGTTTATTATGCTGTTGGTCGGCCTGATTATTTTATATCTTGCGATCAATAAAAAATTTGAGCCACTGTTATTGTTACCCATAGGCTTTGGAGCGATTTTAACAAATATTCCTGAAATTGGACTGGCCCTTACACCGATTGAGAGACTCATTTATGCAGGATATCCTGAGCAGCTAGCAGGGGCTCTTTCCCTCATCACTCTCCCAGATTCTGACTCACTGCAAACGTTTTTAAAGACAGCTTCTCACTCCCAACTTTGGCTGTTAAATGAGTATGCTCAAGAGCTTGGTTACAAAGCAGGAATTTTAAGCACTTTTTATGAAGTGGCCATCGGCTCAGGGGTTGCGCCGTTAGTGATTTTTATGGGTGTGGGTGCAATGACTGATTTTGGTCCCATGCTAGCAAACCCCAAAACATTAATTTTAGGTGCAGCAGCACAGTTTGGAATTTTTGCTACAGTTCTTGGAGCCTTGCTATTAAATAATCTAGGAATAGTCTCTTTTACTCTCAAGCAGGCTGCAGCCACTGGTATTATTGGTGGGGCAGATGGCCCAACAGCCATTTATGTATCCTCAATCCTTGCCCCAGAGTTATTGGGTGCTATTGCAGTAGCGGCATACTCCTACATGGCATTAGTCCCTTTGATCCAACCACCTATCATGCGAATGCTCACGACTGATGCTGAGCGAAAGATACGTATGGTTCAGTTAAGAGAGGTCTCGCAAAGGGAAAAAATTATTTTTCCATTAATCTTAGTCCTTTTGGTTGGGATGCTACTTCCTAGTGCAGCCCCGCTTATTGGGATGTTTTGTTTTGGCAATTTAATGAGAGAGTCTCAGGTGGTTGAAAGATTGAGTGATGTTGTGCAAGGCTCTTTAATAAATATCGTTACTATTTTTTTAGGTCTGGCTGTTGGATCAAAGCTAGCAGCTCATCAATTCTTAACGGCCGAAACACTTGGCATTTTATCTTTGGGCATCATTGCATTTTCTATCGGAACTGCTTCAGGTGTTTTGATGGCAAAACTCATGAATGTTTTAAGCACAAATAAGATTAATCCCCTGATAGGGGCAGCAGGGGTCTCTGCAGTTCCCATGGCAGCCAGGGTTGCTAATAAAGTAGGTTTGGAGAGTGATTCTCAAAACTTTTTACTAATGCATGCGATGGGGCCTAATGTTGCAGGCGTTATAGGGTCCGCTGTTGCAGCCGGTGTTATGATTCAGTTACTGGGTTAAAACGCATGGATCCCTTTAAGGCAATTAGGCCTTACCAGAACCATGAGGTCCAAGCTATTCTATCGAGACTCATCAACAACCCAGATGTGCTAAGAGCTCTATTAGGTCTAAAATATCCTGCTTATGCTTTGAAGATCCCATTCTTCCAATCACTTATAAAATTATTCCTGAAACTAAAAGCTAGGCAAATTAGAACGGTTGATGATTATCAAGATATTTTTAAGGGTTTGATGGATCATGTTATTGAGTCTTCGACTTCTCAATTGACGCTCGAAGGTGACGAGCACCTGGACCCAGGCTCTAGCTATCTATTCATCTCAAACCATAGGGATATTGCCCTTGATGCTGCATTCTTAAATCTATTGCTCAGCAGAAAAGGCCACACAACTTTTAATATTGCAGTGGGGAATAATTTAATGGAGGAGGACTGGGCATCAGATTTGATGCGCCTGAACAAGAGCTTTATTATTCAACGATCAGGAGCCTCAAAAAAAGAAATTTATTCAGGTCTTGCGTTGGCATCTCAGTTTATTCAAGAAACAATTTTTGATAAAGATGAGTCTGTGTGGATCGCACAAAAACAGGGCAGGGCAAAAGATGGGGTGGATCAAACAGATCCAGCGCTACTGAAAATGATTCATCTTGCAGAGAGAAAATCTAAACCTATTGCAGAATATTTCAACTCACTCAAGGTCGTTCCCATTTCTATTTCTTATGAGCTAGATCCCAATGATCGACTTAAGGCTTTCGAGGTTGCTGCAGGCGATAGCGACACGCCATATATCAAAGAGAAAAATGAGGATTTAAAAAGCATTGCTCATGGCGTGCAAGGTTTTAAAGGCCATGTGCATATTGCTATCTCTGATCCTTTAACCTTATCATCAGAGATCACCTATGAAGATTTAGCTACTTTAATTACAAACAAGATTGTTTCAAACTATTATCTGCATCCAACTAATTACGCGGCTTATGAAATGCTGAATCCGGGCTCTAGCATCAGCAAAGATCACTTTGACCCATCCCACATTCAAGAGCTATCTCTGAGATTAGAGGGCCTCAGTGATAGCGTTAGATCAAAGTTGCTAGAGCAATATGCCAACCCTCTAATCCAGCAAACACTCTTAAATAACTAGGCTAACCAGAATGATAGGCACTTTCATTGTGCTCTGTCATATCCAAACCTTCATCCTCACTTTCTTCATCTACCCTCAGCTCGGTCAACAATGATGTAGCTTTGATTGCTATCCAGGAAAATACAAATGTCCATAAGCAGATCACAGCAACCCCTTGAAGCTGAATAAAGAACTGGCCCCAGACACTTGGCTCAAATCCTGATGATCCTGCCCCCAAGAAACCATCCGGCTTTCCAAGAAATGCAAGCATCAGGACGCCCAGTATTCCCCCGACACCATGAACAGGAAATACATCTAGAGAGTCATCAATTTTAAAATAACCTTTAATTAGTTGAGTCGCGTAGAAGCATGTCACGCCAGCCATTAAGCCAATAACAATGGCTCCTTGAGGGCCAACAGTTCCTGATGCTGGTGTAATGGTGGCCAATCCAGCAACCATTCCTGTTGCAATACCAATGACTGTAGGCTTACCAGTTTTCAACCATTCGACAGTCATCCAGGTCAGCGCTCCAACTGCAGCACTGATGTGTGTTACTAAAATTGCCATGGCTGCATTAGAGTCGGCTGCCACAGCACTACCGCCGTTAAATCCAAACCAACCAACCCATAGCATGGCCGCACCCATCACCACCATAGGTCTATTATGTGGAACTAAATTTGAGCTCGGAAACCCCTTCCGAGGTCCTAGTGCTTTGGCTGCAACTAATGCACCAACACCACATGTGGCATGAACTACCAGACCGCCTGCAAAATCTATAACACCTAGCTGACTCAGGTAACCACCACCCCAAACCATGTGACAGGCTGGGAGATATACGAGGGTCACCCACAACACAGTGAAGATGCAAACAGCGCTGAACCTCATTCGCTCTGCAAAAGCTCCAACTACCAGCGCGGGAGTAATAACAGCAAAGGTCATTTGAAAGATGATAAAAAGGCTTTCTGGCAGAGTGCCAGATGCAGAGTCTCTTGTAAGATTATTGAGAAATAGAGCCTCTGTTCCACCAATAAATTGTCCAGAACCAGTAAAAGCTAAGCTGTACCCATAGATCACCCAGATCACAGAAACAATGCAGCAAATTGCGAAGCATTGCATCAACACAGAAAGCACATTCTGAGATCTAACTAGGCCACCATAAAACAAGGCTAGTCCCGGCAAGGTCATAAATAACACCAATGCTGTAGCAGTTAGAATCCAAGCTGTGTCACCAGTGTTTATTTCAGAAGCAAGGATAGTAGGGGAGGCAAAGATTAATCCTGACAGCACTCCATAATTAAATAGTTTAAAGATCTTGTTTAAATTGAAGTTAAATAGCGTCATTGTTAGTTTCCCCAGTTCTAATTCGAATTACACTCTCTACATTCGTGATAAAGATTTTTCCATCTCCAATTTTTTCAGTGTTAGCTGATTTGGTGATTACATCCACAATTGACGGGTAAGATTGTTCGGTGGTTAAAATCTCAAGTTTAATTTTAGGTAAGGTATCAATGGTGTACTCAGCGCCTCGATATAATTCCGTGTGACCTTTTTGCCGCCCAAACCCTTTCACTTCTGTCACGGTGAGGCCTTCTACCCCTGCTTCCAGAAGAGCGTGCCTAACCTCCTCCAATTTAAAAGGTTTAATTATTGCCGTTATCAGCTTCATGACATTTCCCCCTAATAAGAATCGTTATATGTAAATAATCTTCATTTAAATATATGCAATTCTAATGCCAATAAATTTGCTAATTTTTTAGCATTATTTATTTCGTGGAATTAATTCGTGCGCTTTTTTGAGGCGTTCCCCATAAACATAAAAATTAGTTGTATAGGATGAAATAAAAAAAGCCGTCGTAAGACGGCTTTTTATAATTGAGATATTTATTTAAAACTTACTTAAATTCAGGGTAGGCCTCAACACCTATTTCTGAAATATCTAAACCAACTGATTGCTCTTCATCTGAAGCCCTAATTGGCATGACGATATTAATTAGATAAACAGAGCCATAGCTAGCTATGAATCCGAATCCTGCAATTGCAATCACTCCATAGAGCTGAGTAATAAAGGAAGCATCTACATTGGTAAATGGCACAACCATGACCCCAAATATTCCTACGATACCGTGAGCAGAAATCGCTCCCACTGGATCATCAATCTTTAAGGTTCGATCAAAAAATAGGATAGAAGCATAAACAATTACACCACCAATCAATCCTATGAGCACAGCCTCACCACCACTTGGTGCACTTGGCCCTGCGGTGATTGCAACTAAACCAGCAATAGCACCATTGATCACCATGGTGACATCACTTTTGCCTGTTAGAACCAGACTTACAATTAATGCACCTATTACTCCGCCTGCAGCAGCCATGTTTGTATTTAAAAATACCTGGCTAACAGCTATAGCACTAGCTTCATCACTAATAACTAACTCTGAACCACCATTAAATCCAAACCAACCCAACCATAGGATTAACACACCAAGAGCGGCCAAAGGTATGTTCGAACCTGGCATTGGATTAATCGATCCGTTGACGCCATATTTTCCATTTCTTGGTCCCAGTAAACTTACAACTCCAAGAGCCGCAGCGGCTCCTAGCAAGTGAACAGTTCCTGATCCTGCATAGTCAGAATATCCAAGTGTACTTAAAAAGCCTCCACCCCAATTCCAATAACCTTGAACTGGGTAAATAAAACCAGTCAGGATAATAGTGAATGCAAAAAATGGTAATAACTTCATTCTTCCAGCGACGGCGCCAGAGACAATTGACATAGCTGTTGCTACAAAAACTACTTGAAAAAAGAAGTCAGCTTGTTGCGAATAGTCCATGCCATAAGCCATTCCAATTTCTTCTAAGGGCATGTCAGTCGACAATCCCCATGACGTACCTATTGCAGGCAAGATCCCGTAAGAAATAGTTTCTCCAGCTTCATCTAGACCACCTGATATAGCTAAGACTGCGTCTGCAGGATACATAAGAACAAAACCGCAAAGCAAATACATGACACATGCGATCGAAAACAACCCAAGGTTTTTTGTTACGATTTCTGAGACATCTTTCTTCTGAACTAGCCCAGCTTCCAGCATTGTGAAACCTGCTGCCATCCACATCACTAAGGCACCAGACATAATTGCATAGAAAGTATCTAAGGCAAATTTAATTTCTTCCATAATTTTCTCCTGTATTAAACGGCTTCATTGCCTGTTTCACCTGTTCTGATCCTAATGACCTCATCTAGGCTAGTAACAAATATTTTTCCATCCCCAATTTTTCCTGTACCAGCAGCAGAGGTAATGGTTTCAATGACGATAGCTAAGTTTTCATCTTTTGTGATGACTTCAACTTTCATTTTAGGGAGGGTATCCACAGTGTATTCAGCACCTCTGTACATTTCAGTGTGACCTTTTTGTCGGCCATAACCTTTCACCTCAGAGATTGTGAGACCCTCAATGCCAGAGGCAATAAGGGCTTCACGAACCTCTTGAAGTTTGAAGGGTTTAATTATTGCTGTAACTAATTTCATGTCTTATAAACTTGCAGACACTGAAAAGAAAAAACCATCTTCATCGGCACCATAGCCACCGTCGCTGAAGTCATAGGCAGTTACACCACATTCAAAGGATCCACAGCTAAAGCCATAGCTCACAGTTAGGTTATCTCCGTAGTCGTCATATTCGCCATAAGCCACTGAAACAGGGCCAAAGGCATATGAGAACTCTGTGTAATCTGGAGCTCCATCTTGACCGGAGGTTAATGTTAGACCTAGGTCACCGTAGCTCAAGCCAAGATAGATTTCCTCAAAATCTAGACCAGATTGGTTTTCAGGGTAATCAAAAGCAATGTAACCAAGATCAACGCCTACCTCACCAAGAGAAAAACCATACCCAGCGTAATAATCTAGCTCACTTCCTGCGCCATCGTTAAAGTTTACATTTGATCCCCAAATCCCTGCATAAAATCCAGAGTCAGCCTCAAAATCAAAACCACCTTGCATTGCAGGGCCGTCGCTTTGAGTCATTCCTCTCCAGATGTAATCTGAAGCAAATGATACATTTGCACTCACAGCTGCAAAAGAGGGCAGAGCGATTAGTCCAACAAGTAATAACAATTTTTTCATAATTTTCTCCTATTTATTTTATGAAGTTACATCTATACATATGCAATTATCATGCCAATTAAGTTTTACACTTTTATACCAATCATTTTTATTCAATGGAATGTATAATCAAAAAATAAAAATTAAAAAACTGGCTCAGTAGGGAGATAAATAATGGAATTAAAGAATACAGTAGTAGCGATTACGGGTGGCGCATCAGGTTTAGGAGAAGCATCTACAAGGCATTTTGTTGCTCATGGCGCAAAAGTTATGATTCTTGATATTAACGATGATAATGCAAAAGCAATCTGCGATGAGCTTGGCGATGAGAATGTTAAATACATCAACACTAATATTATGGAAGAGCAGCCTGTTGTGGATGCGATGGCATTTATAAAGGAGTCTTTTGGAAGACTAGATGTTGCAATTAACTGCGCTGGAACTGGTTATGGCGGAAGAATCCTTGGTAAAGAAGCCCCGCATCCATTAGATCATTTTAAATTTATTGTTGATTTAAACCTTGTGGGTACATTTAATGTAATGCGTTTGGCCGCTGAACTGATGGATAAAAATGATGAGTCAGAGTCAGGTGAAAAAGGTGTGATTATTAATACTGCATCAGTGGCTGGTTACGAGGGTCAGATTGGCCAGTCTGCATACAGCGCCTCAAAAGCTGGCGTCATTGGATTAACATTAACCGCAGCTAGAGATTTAGCTAGACATTCCATCAGGGTCAATACTATTGCTCCTGGTATTTTTGATACCCCTTTGATGAAGATGGCTCCAGACAAAGTGCGAGAGCCCTTACTTGAGTCTACTCAGTTTCCTCATAGGTTTGGAGAGCCAGCAGAGTTTGGCTCCCTTGCTGCGCATATTGTAGAAAATACTTATCTCAATGGTGAAACCATTCGCTTAGATTCTGGCATGAGGATGACACCAAGATAATGTCTTATTCAGCATACTATGTTGAAGAATCTGATGGAGAGTTTAAAGCTTTAGTCAAGGACTTAGAGCTTATAAAACCCCAGGATGGCTTTGTTCAGATTCAAGTCTCTCATTCTTCTCTCAACTATAAAGATGCTTTATCGGCAACTGGAGTTAAGGGAGTCACAAGAGAGTATCCGTTTGTTCCTGGTATTGACGCGGCAGGGGTGGTGACACAATCAGCATCCAGCCTGTTTAATGAGGGTGACCAGGTCATAGTGACTGGCTATGACTTAGGAATGAATACCCCAGGGGGCTTTGGTGAATTCATCACTGTTCCGTCTGAGTGGGTGGTGCTGAAACCGAGCGCCTTGTCTGCACTTGAGGCTATGTCTATTGGGACAGCTGGTCTGACTGCCGCAGCCAGTGTTTTAAAAATAGTAGCGTCTAATCCGAATAAAGATTTACCAATTGTGGTCACAGGCGCCACCGGTGGCGTTGGGTCTATTGCCGTGATGCTGTTATCCAAACTGGGTTTTGAGGTCTGTGCTATTACTGGTAAAGATACTTCGCATGATTTTTTAACTGCCATTGGAGCAACCTCTATTATTCTAAGAAAAGATTATCTAGAGGTACCTTTAAAGCCTATGGCGAGACCTGCATTTGCAGGAGCTATCGATACAGTCGGTGGAACTATTTTAAGTAAGCTCTTGCCTCAGATATCATCCCATGGCGTCGTAACATCCTGTGGTAATGTTGCAGGCATTGAAATTAATACCACGGTTTTTCCTTTTATATTAAGGGGCATTAGTTTATGTGGTATCGACTCTGCAGAAGCCCCCATTGATTTTAAAAAAACTCTTTGGGATAAATTTGCAAATGATTGGAAGTTAGATTTAACCTCTCTAATCAGAGAAGTCTCAAAAGAGCAATTGAATGAAGAAATACAAATAATACTTAAAGGCGGCCAAAAAGGCAGGGTTGTTTTAAGTCATCAGGAGAAGTGAAATGTCAGATCATTTAAAAGAATTTTTTGAATCAGAAGAGACTAATGAAGACAGCAAGAGCGATACAAAAGTTGCATTGCTTATTGTGCTTGTATCAGTTGCAGCGGCAGTTTTCTGGGTATCAGGACAGTAAAACTATTCTGATAAAAATTTTTCTGCATCAAGCGCTGCCATGCAACCAAATCCTGCAGAGGTGATAGCTTGGCGATAGACCTGATCTGAGACATCTCCGGCAGCAAAGACACCCGGAATACTGGTTGATGTTGCCAGTCCCTTTGTTCCAGACTTAATGTTGATGTAGTCATTCTCCATGTCTAATTGACCCTTGAAGATTTCTGTATTGGGGTGATGCCCAATAGCCACAAAGACTCCCATCAGCTCCAATGTTTTAGAGCAATCATTCTCCTTAATTTCAATAGAGTGAACGCCTCTCTCATCTCCCAAAACCTCTAGCAGGTCTGAGTTCCAATGCATTTCAATTTTTCCTTCAGTGACAGCATCGGCAACTCTGTCTCGAAGAATTTTTTCTGCTCGCAACTGATCTCTTCGATGGATGAGATGAACTTTGGAGCATATTCTTGAAAGGTACAAAGCTTCTTCTGCAGCCGTGTTACCACCTCCAATAACTGCAACCTCTTGATTTTTATAGAAAAAACCATCGCAAGTCGCACAGGCTGACACACCTTTTCCTAAAAATTCTTTCTCTGATGGAAGCCCTAGATACTTGGCGCTAGCACCAGTGGAGATAATCAAAGCATCAGATGACCAATTTTGACTGCCATGAAGTTTAAAGGGCTTTTCAGTTAAAACAGTTTCATGAATGTGATCATTAACGATTTGTACGTCAAACATTTCAGCGTGCTTTTTCATGCGCTGCATTAACTCTGGCCCTTGCAGTCCATCGTGATCCCCAGGCCAATTTTCTACATCTGTAGTAGTGGTGAGTTGGCCACCTTCTTCTGCGCCAGTTAATAACAAAGGCTTTAATCCAGCTCTTGCTGCATAAATACCAGCGGCATAGCCAGCTGGACCTGATCCTAAAATTATAAGTTTGTGATGTTGATATTCCATGGCGCAATTATAAGATAGTGTTTAAAGAAATTGTTATCTTTTCTAACTTAAAGCTGTTTTTCGAAATATAATGTTTAAAACTGGAGATCACTATCGCTAAACAACCTGAAGATTCTAGCCTTTCAGCAGGAGCCATCAAGAATATTGTTGCATTCCTAAGTCTTGGCTTGGCTTTATATGTATTTATTTCTTTGGTCTCTCACTCCCCAATGGATGCTAGCTTTTCTTCAGTTAACTCTACAAGTAATGCTGTTATAAATCTTGGAGGCCCATTTGGTGCTTATTTATCAGATGCTCTTTTTTCAATTGCGGGCATGGGAGCCTATCTCATCCTTTTTATTGTTTCCTTTGTGGCTCTTAGACTGCTCTTTTTTTTCACTCCCAAGACGACCTATTACAAGCTATTAAAAATTACTTCAGCTGTAGTCCTAGTCTTATCTTTCTCATCTATTTGTGAATATTACTTTTCAGGCGATCTTTTTCCCCAGGGTTCTGCTGGTGGGGTAGCCGGAGATATTATTTTTAATTCTCTGTCGAGTGTTTTTGGTGTGGTCGGCTCATTGCTTTTTATTACTATATTTTTACTGGTAACTGTTTCAATTACTTTTTCATTTTCCTGGCTGGTGATCATTGATGGGATTGGCCATTTTTCCTTACTTGCTTTTAACTCAATTTTTGCCTATCTCAGGACTGGTCTCGTTGCCCTTGCTGAGCAGATAAAAATGATCAACTTTAAAGTTTTTGCTAGTACTTCAAAAGTTTTAGGAGATCAAGTTAACGCCGATGCTAAGCCTAGAGAACTTAATATCGCCAAACCTTCTGCGCCCAAGGAAGATGTAAAACCAGTATCACTTAAACCCATAGCGGTTGAACCGGTTAGCTCAGTCACCGATGCTGATAAATCTTCTTCCACAGTCTACAAATCAAAAAGCAAGACTGCAGATAGTGAAATGCCCTCAACAGATCTACTGGATAGAGCCCTAGATGATGGGTCCTCGCTCAGCCAAGCAGAATTAAATCAGCTTGCTGATTTACTGGAGGTTAAACTTGATGAGTTTGGGGTCATTGCTAAAGTGGTCTCTGTCATTCCAGGCCCGGTGGTCACAAGATTTGAAATTCAACCCGCACCTGGTACCAAGGCCAGTAAGATTACAAATATTGCACAGGATATTGCAAGGTCTTTATCTGTGATGAGCGTTAGAGTGGTGGAAGTTATTGAAGGGAAGTCGGTCATAGGTGTTGAGATTCCGAACACAAACAGAAAAATGGTACGCCTGACTGAAATTTTATCTTCAACTGAATTCAGCCAATCAGCATCTCCACTTTCAATGGCCCTGGGCCACGATATCGCGGGCAACCCAGTTGTCGTGGATCTAGCTAAAATGCCTCATTTACTTGTTGCCGGTACCACTGGCTCAGGTAAGTCTGTTGGTGTGAATGCCATGTTACTCAGTTTGCTTTTTAAATCTGATCCCACGCAAGTTCGCTTTATTATGATTGACCCTAAGGTTTTAGAGCTATCAGTTTACGAGGGCATTCCTCACTTATTAACTCCCGTGATTACAGACATGTCAGATGCAGCCAATGGTCTGAGGTGGTGTGTTGGAGAGATGGACAGAAGATATAAGTTGATGTCGGCAATGGGGGTAAGAGGCTTGGGTGCTTATAACGAAAAAGTTTCAGAGGCTAAGGCTGCCGGCCAACCTCTCCTAGACCCTTTGAGGGAAGAGGATGAGATTGAGTTAGAGGAATTACCATCCATTGTAGTAGTGGTGGATGAATTTGCTGACATGATCATGGTGGTGGGAAAGAAAGTAGAGCATTTAATTGCCAGGATTGCTCAGAAAGCTCGAGCAGCAGGAATTCATTTAATTTTAGCTACGCAAAGACCTTCCGTTGATGTAATTACCGGCCTTATTAAAGCTAATGTCCCCACAAGAATTGCCTTCCAAGTTTCTTCTAAAATTGATTCCAGAACTATCTTAGATCAAGGCGGTGCTGAGCAGCTACTTGGAGCCGGAGACATGCTATATCTTCCAGCTGGGCAAGGTGTTCCAGTTCGAGTCCATGGTGCTTTTGTGGGAGATGATGAGGTTCACAGAGTGGTTGATAGTTGGAAGCAAAGAGCAGAGCCGAATTATTTAGATGAGATAACCTCAGACCTTCAAGACACAGGACCAATCCCAGGCTGGTCTGGAACAGAAAACTCTGAATCGTCTGACGAGGACGATGAATTTTATGATGAGGCGGTAAATTTTGTAATTGAGTCAAGAAGGGCTTCTATTTCTGCTGTCCAGAGAAAATTTAGAATTGGTTATAACCGAGCAGCGCGACTCATTGAGGCTATGGAGATAGCTGGCCTGGTCTCTGAAATGGGAAGTAATGGAGGCAGAGAGGTCCTAGTTCCCAAAAAGTAATGAGACAGTTATTATTTATAGTACTTGTTGGTTTTTCATCTGCTATTTTTTCTGCATCTGATCTATCTTTGCAGCTATTAAATAGCTCTCTTAAAAATAACTACTCTTTTAAAGAGAGATCTCTAGACCCTAATGGGCTGAAGATTGAAGAATCTTCAGGAGAGATCTTGTTCAATGCTTCAGGTTTTACAGTTCTTGTTGCCACTCCATTTAAGGAGCGCTATGAGATTACACAAGACCTCATTACTATTATAGATCTTGATTTAAATCAATCTCAAACCATCAATCTCGATGATCTCAATAGTATTTTTATTAAAGCATTACTGAGTGGTATTAATGATAAATCTCCTGAGTACAGTGTGACAAATGATCAGCCAAATATTTTAGCTCTCAATCCTGCTGATAACTCTTCCGCAATCCAGTTCATCTTTAATCAGGATATTCTTGAAGCCATTCGCTACACAGATAACCTTGGAGTGGAGCACAGTATTGAGCTCACATTACTATGATTAATATTTTCTATATCGCTCTTGGCGGAGGCTTAGGCGCCTCCTTGCGCTACCTGATCAATGAAAGTTTGAGACATACCTCTCTCTTTTCCCTGCCCTTAGGCATTATGGCTATAAACTTTTTAGGATGTTTCTGCATGGGTATTGCCATGGCGCAGCTCTCAGAGTTAAAAGATAATTTATACTTTTTTCTTATAGTTGGATTTCTTGGATCCTTTACAACCATGTCGGCATTCTCTCAGCAGGCCATTGAAATGCTATATAATGGAAAAGATATGAATGCACTTGTTTATGTTGTTGCCTCAGTTGGTTCATGCATCCTTGGAACTTACATTGCTTATACGTTGTTTAAGACATCATAAAATATGATTGATACCAATTTAATTAAATTAGACCCTAAGCAGGTTTTTGAAAGCTTAAAGTCAAAAAAATATGAGCTCAACCTTGAGGCCTTTGATGCGTTTGAATTAGATAGAAAAAACTTTCAAACCCAAACAGAGGACTTACAAGCTCAAAGAAATGCTCTTTCTAAGGAATATGGTCTCTTGAGAAAAGAGGGCAAAGAGGATAAAACCTTAAATGATCAAATTGAGTCGATTAAAATTGAGCTTGATGCCTGTTCTCAAAAATTGACTGATACCCAGGGATCTTTTAGAGATTTCTTGCTAGATATACCAAATTTACCCTCGGACTCCACACCTAAGGGGGGTGGTGAGAGTGAGAATGTAAAGATGCGGGACTTTGGCAAGCCACTGATTTCTGGCGGTAAAGATCATCTTGACATCACTTCACTTATCAATACGGAGGCAGCAAACATCTTGGCAGGCTCAAGATTTGCAGTCCTGGTTGGAAAAATAGCAAAACTCCAAAGAGCGCTCATTGCTTTTATGCTCGATAAAGCTGAAGAGCATGGTTATCAAGAGCATTACTTGCCCTTAATTGCAAACGCTGAATCCCTTACTGCAACGGGACAACTTCCCAAGTTTGCTGATGATCTCTTTCAATTAACTGATGATTATTTTCTAATTCCAACGGCAGAGGTCCCGCTGACAAATCTTTACCGAGATCAAATTATATCTGCAGATAATTTTCCATTAAAATTAACTGCCCACACTACCTGTTTTAGATCTGAGGCTGGAAGTTACGGCAAGGATACCAGGGGATTAATCAGGCAGCACCAATTTGAAAAAGTAGAGCTAGTGCAAATCTGTCACCCTGACCATTCAGATCAAACCTTAGAATCCTTGACCTCTCATGCGGAGAGCATCTTGCAAGAGCTCAATCTACCTTATCAAGTGGTGGAGCTTTGCACAGGTGACCTAGGTTTCTCGGCTGCCAAAACCTATGACTTAGAGGTTTGGGTGCCTAGCCAAGAGACTTTTCGTGAAATCTCCTCTTGCTCTAATTGCACTGATTTTCAAGCCAGAAGGGCGAAAATTAGATTTAAGGAGGATGGAGTATCTAGACTAGCTCATACCTTGAATGGTTCTGCGTTAGCTGCTGGAAGAACTCTTATTGCGGTGATTGAGAACTATTTTGATCAGCATTCAACAATTATAATCCCTGAGGTCTTGCAAGATTACACAAAATTTAAGTCTATAGAGTTGTAGTTATTGCATTGATTGCAATTAATTAAAAAGTTACACAATTGTTTCTTTTAAATTAATTAAAAGAAGTATAGAATCCAAGTATCAATCTTTTTAATTTTTTTAGAGGAAAATTATGAATAAACTTCGCCACCTTCTTGTTTTTTCTTTGTTGTTTGCCATCCCTGTTTTTTCTGAAGTAGGAACTACCTCAGCTATACGAGGAACTGTGAATGTAGCATCTGCAGAGATCACTATTAAAAATACTTCAACCGGGGTTACCAAAAGAGTCAACCCTAATGATGATGGTTCTTTTTCAGCCTCTTTCTTGCCTGTTGGTGGTCCATACACCTTATCGGCATCAGCAGCTGGATATCAGTCTGAGTCAGTAGAAGGAATTTTTCTCATCCTCAATGATACAACCAACATTAGCATTGACTTGCTTTCAACATCATCTGACCTTGAAGAAGTTGTTGTAACAGCCTCAAGAGGCGTTGCTCGAATTAAGGTTGGAACTGGTACATTCTTGGACAGAGCTGCCATGGATGGTATACCAACTATCAACAGATCAGTTGCTGATTTTGCCAAGTTAGATCCTAGAGTATCCATTAACTCAGCCTCTTCTAGAAACGCAGAGATCTCAGTGATGGGTCAGAACAATAGATTTAATGATTTTGCAATTGACGGGGTTAGTTTTAACGACCCATTTGGTCTAAATGCTAATGGTTTCGGTAGCATGAGAAACCCAGTTAGTTTAGATTTTGTTGATCAAATATCTGTGGATGTAACGCCTTATGACGTCTCCAGAGGTAACGCGACAGGTGGATCTATTTCAGTTGTGACTAAGTCTGGTACTAATGATTTTCATGGTAGCTACTACACAACCTCAAGAGATCAGGATAATTTAGGTGAATACAATGGTCAGAAATTTTCAACATTCTCTGAAGATATTACCAGCGTAACTTTTTCAGGACCAATCATTCAAGATAAGTTATTTTTCTTTGTTGGTTACGAAGAACTTGAAGGAACATCTCCTGTAATTTATGGTACAAAAGATAGTGGTGCGACAAACGCAGCGGAAACTGTTACCACAGCAATTGCCAATGAAATCAAAGCAATTGCTCAATCAAGGTATGGTTATGACGCCGGTGAAATTAATAATGTTTCTTTCCCAGAAACTCATGAAGAGTACACAGTCAAGATAGATTACTACATTAATGACTCTCATAGAGCTGTCTACAATGTCTCTAAAAGTGAAGATTCATATCCAAGAAAATATAATGGCGGCCCAGTGGTTTTTAGCAATAACTACTACACAAAACCTCCAGTCATTGATAGAGAATCTTTTACTCTTTTTAGCGATTGGAATGACCGTCTTAGAACGAAGTTTAAGTATTCAACATATGATATGAGGGAAGATGATGCCTCTGTTGGTGCTCCATTTATGCCTGAGTCACGAATTACAGTTGGTGAAGATCAAGTATATCTTGGAGGCGACAGATATCGTGGCGCTAACTTAATTGATATTAACTCTGAATTTGTAACTTTTAAAGCAGACTATGATCTTGGCGACCACCTGATTACTGCTGGTTATGAACAAGAAGAATCAAGCATCTATAATTTATTTATCGCTAGATACAATGGTGAGGTATATTTTGATTCTGTAGATGATTTTGCAGCTGGAACATGGAGCTACCTAAGATTCCAAACACCAATTTCTGGTCCTCTGGATGTTGATACAGCTGCTGCAAATTTTGATGTTGAAAAATCAACCCTTTATATTCAAGACAAATGGAATGTCAACGATGATCTTACTGTGCAGTTTGGTGTTAGATATGACACAGCTAAAACTCCGACAGCGGCTCGTTTAAATCCTAAATTTTTGGAACGCAACGGCGTACCTAATAATGCAAAGTTTGACTATGACAAACTTCAGCCAAGAACTTCATTTAACATGAATCTTCAGCCTGAAAAGCTGGGTTTTTTAAGCAAGGTTGGAATCAACGTTATTGATTCAACTGTTAGAGGCGGTTACGGTTTATTTTTAGGAAGAATTCCTAATGTATGGTACGGCAATCAGTATTCTCGTTCTGGTGGAGCTACTGACTACAACAGATTCAGATCCTTCAGTGATACTGTTGGCGTAATGCCAGCTGTTGCTGATTGTTCTCCAGAGTTCTTTTGGACGTCGGCTTGTTCAGACTATCAGATTAGAGGCGCTTACTTCGGTGATGCTCAAGGAACTGATCCCGAATTCGAAGCTCCTTCTTCATGGAGATCTAATCTAGCTCTAGATTTTGTTACAGCTAGTGGTTATGCAGTAACACTGGAGATGAATAGAGATCGTGTAGACCAAGGTGTTTTTTATAAAGATCTTCAATTGAAATCAGCCGGTAAAGTTTTAGCTGATGGCAGACCTGTGTACACAAGTGATTCCCCGGATTTATGGCTCACTAACTCAAGCCAAGGCTCTTCTGAGGCATTCTCATTCTCGATAGCAAAATCATTTGGTGATTTGAAAGCTATGTATGCTTTTAGCTCGGTTGATGCAAAAGATGTCTACCCTTTAACTTCAGCTCAAGCTGAAGGCGTGTATGGTAATACTCAAAGATGGGACGGCGAAAATCTTGATGCGCGACCTAGCAACTTCATGATTGATAGCAAGCAAATATTCTCTCTGGACTACACTACTCAAATCTTTGGTCAGAATGATACAAGATTCTCAATGATCTACATCAGAAAAAGTGGCGAAAGATTCAGTGTTGTCTTTGATGAAGTTGGCTACAATTCTGTCGGCGGAAGCCCTAACTTCTATTCTGATAATAGCTTAGCCTATGTTCCAACAGGCGTAACAGATCCTAATGTTGTCTTTACCTCAGCTGCAGTAGCATCACAGGTAATGAATCATGTTAATAGAACAGGACTTGTAGATTTCAAAGGAACATATGCTCCTAGAAATGCTTTTGAAGGACCTAAATTCTCTAAACTGGATCTTAGAATTACTCAAGACATTAATGTATGGAGAGATCACAAAGCTATTCTATATTTTGATTTCTTGAATATTCTTAATTACTTCAATGAAGACAAGGGTAAGGTTCAGGAATATAACTACAATAGCAGCAAACAGATCTTGCTGGGTGGCGATACAGGTGTTGATGACCAAGGCCGATACATTATTAGAGGAGTTGATGCAGATGATAATTTAAACGTCTACAACAATGATGGTCAATCTGTTTGGCAGATGAATTTTGGATTCAAGTACCAGTTCTAAGTAGCTATTTAAATTTATAAAAAAGGGCGGTTTCCGCCCTTTTTTTTGTTACAATTTTTGCATGCACCATCAGTCAATACCTGAATTATCCTTTAGACTATTAAAAGCCAAAGACGCTGAAACCATCGCTTTATTAAAGCAGGCTTTGGAGCAGTATGGGTTTTTTACAATCACAGATCATGGCTTGGATGATAGTTTGCTTGAGCAATCTTATGAGGCCAGCAAGAATTTTTTTAACCTACCCTTAGATATAAAAAATAAATATGCCCAACCGCAATTTGCTGGCGCAAGGGGCTATACGCATTTTGGAAAAGAAACTGCGTTGGGAGAGTCTGTAGCTGATTTGAAAGAATTTTGGCATCACGGACCTGAGACTGATGCGTCTTTCGACGCTAGAATACACTCCAATCTTTCCGTTGCAGAGCTAAACAATTTTAACCAGCATTGCGCTGAATTATTTCAGCAGCTTAATCAACTAGGAATGTCTGTCTTAGAATCCATTGCTTTGATCTTAAATAAACCAGAGAATTTCTTTGATTCTTGGGTCGCCAAAGGCAATTCTGTCTTACGTCTCATTCATTATCCGGCGCTCACTGATGCATCCAATGAGTTGCGCGCTAGGCCGCATGAAGACATTAACTTAATCACTCTTTTGGTTGGTGCTGAAGAGTCTGGCTTAGAAGTAAAGAGCCAGCAAGGTGGCTGGATCCCCATTGACGCCAAGAGTAAGTCTATAGTTTGCAACATAGGAGACATGATGCAATTGGTTACTAGATCCAAGCTGAAGAGCACTACGCACAGGGTGGTAGATCATGATATCAAGAACTCTAAACCGAGATATAGCATGCCATTTTTCTTACATCCATCACCAGAGATAATGCTAAAGTCCATTGTTGATGATTCACCTGAATCTATTTCAGCCCATGAATTTTTAGATGAAAGATTGAAAGCCATTAAGCTATACTAAGATATGACAATCATATCTTTTCTGCAAATTATCATCGGTTTTATTGGGTTAGTCTGCATCGCCATACCTTTTTCAAATAATAAATCTTCTATTAATTATCGATATATTTTTGTCGCAATTATTTTTCAAATCATTCTTGCATTCGCTCTTTTAAAAATTCCTTTTATAGTTCAGATTTTTGCTTATCTTTCAGATGGGGTTACATCCTTGCAATCAGCAACTCAAGAGGGTGCAGAATTTGTTTTTGGTTATCTTAGCAATACATCTGCCTCACCCTTTGAAGCCTCAGGTGCTGGCAACTCTATGATTTTTGCTTTTCAGATCTTGCCACTTATTATTGTGATCTCTAGCCTTTCCGCTCTTCTATGGTTTTGGAATATCCTGCCATTAATTATCAGGGCTATCTCAAAAGTATTTGAAAAGCTCTTCAATATTGGTGGTCCCATAGGTTTAGGGGCAACAGCTAATATCATCATGGGTCAGGTTGAAGCGCCTTTGTTGGTTCGCCCATATCTTTCTAAGATGAGTGAAAAAGAATTACTCATCCTCATGACAGCCGGCATGTCTACGGTTTCTGGGTCTATCATGATTGCCTTAGTTTCAATGTTGCAGCCTCAATTCCCAGATCTTAACTTAATTCAGCACCTTGTATCCGCATCTATTCTTTCGATTCCAGCGGCAATTATGTATGCAAACATCATGATTCCATCATCTGAGGTCACCAATTTTGATGGCAACTCAGTACCCAAGGTCTATGACAGTTCCATGGACGCTATTACCAGAGGAACGAGGGATGGTCTCGATATCTGCTTAAATGTTGGCGCTATTCTGATAGCATTTATTGCGCTAGTTTCTCTCCTTAATTCACTACTAGGAATCGCAGGAGGCTGGGTGGGAATCTCCGATCTTTCTTTGCAGCTAATCTTGGGCTATATCTTTTTTCCTATTGTTTGGTTGATGGGAGTGCCTTTATCTGAAACTTTAGCATCGGCAGAATTGCTTGGTTTGAAAACTGCACTGAATGAGTTTGTTGCGTATGGCGCATTAGCGAACATTGAGCCTGGGGTCTTATCGGAGAGATCTAAACTTATTACTCTTTATGGCTTATGCGGCTTTGCTAACTTTTCATCAGTAGGAATTCTAGTTTCAGGAATTAGTGCTATGGCCCCTGAGAGAAAAAATGATCTCATCAAAGTCTCGTTAAAAGCTTTAATTGGTGCAACCCTTGCATCCTGCATGACTGGATTAGTTATAGGAATTTTCTAGTTCAAGAAAACGATTGATGCATTTAGAAATGCAGCAAATGAAAGCCAAATTAAATAAGGTAAATACAGCCAATACAGCACCTTAGACTCATGTTTTAGCAACCCAAGAATCTTGAGGTTTAAAAAAATTAATGCTGAGATATTCACCAATGCTAGCAATGGAGCTTGGAAGTAAAAGAATATCCAAGACCAAGCTGCGTTAAGAACTAACTGAGGTATAAAAAGCTTCCAAATTAATTCAGCAGCTCTAAACGAGACGAAAACCATCATTAAATACAAGATAGGCCAAACTATTCCAAAAATATAACTAGGTGGGTTCAGAGGGCTTTTAATAAGCTCAAAGTACCAACTATCAGAGGATATAAATACATTGGCCAAGGATCCAATCACTGAGGTTGCCACAACCAATGCTGGTAAAAGATACTTCATCATCGTTAAAGCTTAGGCTCTCTCAACCAGTATTGAGCATATGGAGTAACCAGCTCCAAATGAGCAAATAATCCCTTTTTGACCTGGTTCAAGGTGGTTGTATTTATGGAATGCTATCAGCGATCCTGCAGACCCTGTATTTGCATATTCCTCTAATACATTGGGCGCTCTTTCAGGTGGAAAATCATCACCAAGTAGTTTCTTAATCACGTAGGTGTTCATATTAATGTTCGCTTGATGAAGCCAATACTGTTCAATATCTTCAGGTATAAGGCTGTTTTCGCTAAGGTGATCTGTTATCAAAGAGGCGACCATTGGCATAACCTCTTTAAAGACACTTCGACCATTTTGAATAAACAGTAGCTCTGCTTCGGTGTAATTCTTGGATTCAATTGCATTCATGAAACCAAAATTATTCCTAATATTATTTGAGAATTGAGTTTTTAATTTGGTGCTAAGTATTTTAAATTTATTGGGAGCGGTAGAGTTTTTTTCAACGACAGTAGCAGTACAAACATCCCCAAAGATGAAGTGGCTATCTCTATTTTTATAATTATTATGAGCCGAAGTGATTTCTGGGTTAATGACTAGAATTTTTGAAGCTTTACCAGCTGCTATATCGGAATACGCATTACTAATACCAAAGGTAGTAGAGGAGCAGCCAACCATCATGTCGTATGCGTAGCCCTCTATCCCAAGTTCGTTTTGAACCTCAATAGCAATGGCTGGATAGGCTCTTTGCAGATTGGCTGTTGAGACTATCACCGCATCAATCTCACTAGCCTCTAATCCTGCATTGGCTAATGCTTCTTGTGCTGCCTTTACGCTAATCTCAGCAGACACAGATAAAGTATCATCTGCCCTAGCTGGTATCATTGGCTTCATAATTGTAGGATCAAGCAATGATTCTTTGTCGATGACATATCTATTAAAGATGCCCGAGGCCTTTGCTATGAACTCCTCGGAAGAGGGCTCTAAAGCTTTAACAGAACCATCTAGAATTAATGCCTCATTCTCAATATTGTAGAGCCTGACATACTCATTAAATGATTCAACCAATTCTTGATTAGAAATTTTGTGTGGTGGCGTCCAAACGCCAGTTCCAGAAATATATATATCGTGCATAATTTGTTCCTATTACATGTTATTTTATATTCTTATGGAAATAATACCATTGGATCAAGAGCCGACATCTAAATTATGTTTTGCTCTTTATAAATCTGAGATTCGACCAGTTTTAGGTGTGGTTCAGATTTCTCATGGAATGGCAGAGCACATGGGAAGATACACACACTTTATTCATTTTTTAAATGACAAGGGGTTCCACGTTGCCATTCATGATCATCGCGGTCATGGCCAGAGGATCATCGATGAGAATTTTGGTTATTTTGGTCCCTCTGGCGGCTGGAATCTCTTGGTTGATGATTTAATATCTATTCATTCATGGCTCAAATCATCTTACTCTGATCTGCCTCATATTCTCCTGGGTCATAGCATGGGCTCCTGGGTTTCATTGGCAGCTCTGCAGAGAGGCATGAACCTTGATGCCACTCTTCTATCAGGCTCTACAAAACCCAAGCCATTTGATAGCATGTTGCAGAAATTACTCGTAAAATTTGAATACTTCAGACATGGGGGTTTGGCGCACAGTGATGCATTGCACAAAGTTATTTTTGGCGGCTTTAACTCTAAGTTTAAAGATGCGCAAAACCCAAATGACTGGCTCTCTACAGACAGAGCAAGCGTGGATGATTACACTTTAGATCCCTTGTGTGGTTTTGTTGTTACCAATCAACTCTGGTTAGATGTCATAGAAGGTGTAACAGCAGTTTTTGACCAAGGTCAGTTAGCGCTAATCCCTCAGCAGATGCCTTTTTTAATATTTTCTGGCACAGATGATCCTGTGGGTGGCATGGGGCAAGGCACAACAGCTCTTCATGAGAGCCTTGAACAAGCAGGACTGAATAGCACTTTGCTATTGATTGAAGGAGCTCGACATGAAACGCTGAACGAAACTACTAAGTTGAACACTTATAATGAGATAGTTTCTTTTTTGCATAATAATTTATACGAGGTGTAGCATGGATTTAACTGGAAAAGTCTCGCTAGTGACTGGCGCGGGCCAAGGCATTGGAAAAGGCATAGCAAAAGTTTTAGCTCAACATGGCTCGCAGGTCATGCTAGTTGATATTAATGGTGAGGCTGCTCAAAAGGCATCGGATGAGATTAATCATTTGTTACCAGATAGGGCATACAGTTTTACTGCAGATTTAACTGATGCAGAAGCCATTCAATCAATGCTGGAGTACACGCAGGATAAGTTTGAGCGCTTGGATTGTATTTGTAATAATGCAGCAGCCTCAAAGGGTTTAGGCCCAGTTGAAAATTATTCACTTGAAGATGTTCAAGCCACACTAGATTTAACCTTCACTTCTTTATGGAAGTGTTTACAGGCAGAAATAATTTTCTTAAAAAAGCAATCAAAACCAGCCTCCATTGTTAATATCTCATCAAATTCCGCCCTGAAAGGTTATGCGTTTAATTCAATTTATGCTGCCACCAAGGCAGCGGTTAATAATTTAACCCAATCAGTGGCCAAGGAAGTTGCTCGTCAACAGATAAGAGTAAATGCAGTATCGCCCGGGACAATAAACACCCCAGGCGTTATTAATTATTTTAAACAAGAACCTAGTGCGAAAGAAATGCTGGAGCGCTCTTCTCTTCTTAGAAGAATAGGAGAGCCAGAAGAAATTGGTGAAATGGTAGCTTTTCTCCTATCTGATCGTGCCTCTTATGTAACTGGTCAAATAATCTCTGTTGATGGTGGATCCTCTATAAACTAGCACCCATGATAATAAATAAATTTGAATACCCAGAGCTGGTCCGTGTAGAAAAAAATGATGTTAGATACTATCGGGACTCTCAGGAAAATTTAGTTCCTTCCGTGACAACCATCCTTTCTGCGACTGGTGATCATTCGGGTATAGATGCATGGAAAAGAAGAGTTGGCCCTAAAACTGCAAAAGAGGTCGTGGATGAAGCCACAACCATTGGCACTGCTGTTCATCTAGCCATTGAGAACTATCTGAGCGGTACTGATTGGCAAAACTTTACAGATGATCGTCTTGGGATGATGGCCGAACAGATAGCTAAACGCTTTGTTGATGACTGCCTTGAGGATATAGACGAAGTATGGGGTCTAGAATCGGGCCTCTTCGTGGATGGTCTGTATGCAGGAACTGCAGATTGCATAGGGGTGTTCAAAGGCATTCCAACTATTATTGATTTTAAGACGGCAAAAAAGATAAAGCGCAAGGATTGGATCACTGATTATTTTTTGCAAGGAGCAGCATATGCGAATGCCCATAACGTTATGTTCAATACCGATATTGATGCTATTGCGATCCTAATGGTTGATCGCGATCTTTTGTTTAAAGAATTCTTAATTAAAAAAAGTGAGTTCGACAACTTTACAAATCAATGGAAACAACGAATTATTGAATTTTATAAAACGCATGAAATCTTGGGGAGAGAATAATGAATGATTTAAAAGATAGGGTCATTATCATTACTGGGGCTAGCTCCGGTTTTGGTAGAGAGGCAGCTAAAATGTGTGTGAATCTTGGAGCCAAAGTAGTTTTGGGGGCAAGAAGAGAGGAAAACCTCAAAGAACTATGTTCTGACTTGGGCTCCGAATCTTCCACATACAAGGTCACTGATGTTACCTCTAAAGAGCAAATGCATGCATTGGCACAGCACGGAATAGAAACATTTGGCCACATTGATTCACTGGTCAACAATGCAGGCATCATGCCCCTGTCACTGCTGGAGAAGGGCAGAACAGAGGAATGGGATCAAATGATTGACGTTAACATCAAAGGCGTTCTCTACGGAATAGACTCAGTCTACTCCCATATGCTTGCAAGAGAATCTGGACAAATCATTAATATTTCTTCGGTTGCAGGCAAGCGAGTCATGCAAGGCAGCGCAGTCTACTCAGGGACTAAGTATGCTGTCCGAGCAATCTCTGAGGGGTTAAGGTTAGAATCAGCTGGAAAAATTCAAGTCACTTGTATTTACCCTGGTGCTTTCACCACTGAACTTGCCTTTACCATCAAAGATGAATCAATGATGGAAGCATTAATGAGTAGAGGTATAGGAGCTATAGCCCAACCAGCTGAGAGAGTTGCCGAAGCTATAGTTTATGCTCTTCAGCAAGATCCTGGTGTTTCGGTGAATGAGATTGTGATTCGACCGACAGCACAAGAGACATAGGTTTTTTTAAGACTATGTGTCTGCGAGGATATATTCTGCGCATTTAGAGCCAATAACATTGCACGTTGCATTGGTGTTGCCTGAGATGATTGATGGAAAAATAGAAGCATCTGCAACTCTTAAACCAGAAATACCTCTAACCCTTAATCTGGAATCCACAACACACTCTTCGGTTTCACCCATTTTACAGGTACCCACTGGGTGATAGACAGATAGAGATTCCTGCCTAATTAACTCTTCTACCTCGCTATCACTCTGATACTTGGCACTAGGCTCAATTTCTTTTGGATTATAAGTATCCATTGCTGAGCTTTGAAAAATTTTCCTAATTCTCTTAATGCCATCAATGATTGGCTGAATATCAGCTGGATGAGACAAGTAATTAGCATGAATCTTAGGCGGATCTTCTGGGTTGCTAGACTGGAGTTTGAGGAAGCCAACACTCTTGGGTCTTAAATTGCAGACGGAGGCTGTGATACCTGACATTGGTTTCATGGCACCATTTTTATTGTATTTGCCGGCCCCTGGAGCGAAGTGAATTTGTGCATTAGGTGTATTTTCGCTATGGCTAGTCTTAAAAAAAACTCCTATATCTGAGGCAGGATATGTTAACAATCCCTTGCCACGTACAAAGTAATGATAGAGATTTTTAAGCATCTGGATAGGTCTCATCAATTCACTAAAAGTTTTAAGACCATCCATTGTGTGACCAATATTGACAGTTAGATGGTCCTGGAGGTTTTGACCAACTCCAGGGATATCATGATGGCAGTGAATATTCAAATCTTCTAAGTGTTGCTTGGGCCCAATTCCAGACAGCATAAGGACATGGGGGGTGTTAATGGCGCCGCCGCATAAAATAATTTCAGCTTCACAGGTCACTGCATGTGAGCCAGTTTTATTTTTAATTAGCACGCCCATAGCCTTGTTATTTGAGGTAATAATTTTTGTCACTCTGGTCCCCATTAAAAGCTCTAGGTTCGGTCTGCCTAAGATAGGTTTAAGAAATGCATCTGCAGCACTAAATCTTTGTCCTTTTTTTATATTCACCTGGTAGGTTCCATAGCCTTCTTGCTTTTGACCATTGAAATCGAGGTTCTCTTGAAAGCCTGCTTGAGCGCATGCCTCCATAAATACATTGGATGCCTCTAGGCTGGACTGGTATGTTTCGACCCAGAGCTCTCCTTTACTTCCATGCAATCCATCTTGATGATTCTGATTGTTTTCCAAGCTTGTGAAGTGATTGATTAAGTCCTTGTAACCCCAGCCAACATTGCCTGCTTGCTCCCAAGATTCATAATCTTCTGCCTGACCTCTAATATAGACCATGCCATTAATAGAGCTACTGCCCCCCAGTGTTTTTCCTCGAGGCCAATTAATTAATCGATGATTTAAGTTAGGTTCTGGCTCTGTCTCATAGCCCCAGCCATATTTTTTATTCTTAAATAGCGAGCTTGCCGCCAATGGCATCTTGATAGCCGGAAAATTATCCTTGGGACCTGCTTCGATTAAGAGCACTGAATTTAATGGATTCGCTGATAATTTATTGGCTAAAACACAACCTGCACTTCCGGCACCAACAATGATATATTTATGTCTAAATTTCATATGTCTAATATCACTTAAGGTTTAATATGCGTCAAGTTATTGCAATCGGTGGGGGAGGCTTTGGCAGAACTCAAGCCTCATATTTAATAGAGAAGTATATTTTAGATCAAGTAGAGAAGAGCACCCCAAATATTTGTTTTATTCCAACAGCTACCGGAGATTTAGACCCTTATGTTGTAAATTTTTATACTGTTTTCAGTAAATTAAATTGCAATCCAAGTCACATCAGTTTTTTTAAACGGACCGTCGATCTTGAGGCCCACATAGCAGACCAAGATATTATTTTTGTTGGGGGAGGTAACACCAAGAGCATGCTAGCTGTCTGGAAAGACTGGGGGCTTGATGTCATTCTAAAGAATGCATATGATCGAGGCGTTGTCATGAGTGGTGTAAGCGCTGGAGCTATTTGCTGGTTTGAGCAAGGGTTAACAGATTCTTGGGCAGATGAACTAAAGATCATGCCGTGCATGAATATTATTCCTGGAAGTTGTGCCCCCCACTATGATGAGGAGCCAGAGAGGCGTCCGGCAACCAAAAAACTCTTAGAGAGAAAGGTTATTGAGTCCATGTATGGTATTGAAGGCGGCGCAGCACTTCATTTTATTGATGAAATTCCGGAATATAGCGTGCGATTTAGTAATAATAAAAATGCTTATCTGGTGACCTTGCAGAATGATCAGGTTAATGAATCGCCTTACCCGCTGCGAGAGTTAAGCTCATGAACCTTTGGCGTTTTATCAACCCCATCGTTGCAGGTATCGCCCGATCACCTATCCATTTTTTTATTAGCCATCAAATTCTGGTTATAGAATTTAATGGCAGAAAATCTGGGAAGAAGTATCTAGTTCCACTGAGCTATCATAAACAAGACAAAAATTTTACATGCGTCACCCTGCGCTCCAACCTTTGGTGGAAAAACTTAATCACTCTTGAGCAGACAGATATATGGATGAAAGGTAGGCATACCTCAGTTGGCGTAGCCTTGGAATACTCTGATGATGATCTTGTTGCAGCTGAACTTAGGCATTTAGTATCAGGCAATGCTATTGATGCATTTTTTGCAAAAGTCATACTCAACAAAGACGGAACCCCAGATGAAACCAGCCTCAAAGATGCAGCAAAACTTCACACAGTTCTAAAATTCACTTTGCGGTAGTTAATTCAGCGACCACTATTTGTATTAAAAAAAGATTAATAAATATTTCTTTTTGTCTTTGAATACGTTAATTTAAATACTTAATACATATTAAATTAGCCTATGTTTACTAGAATGGATCAGAGCACTCAAGAAGAATGGCAGCATATTAGTGAGCAGCACATGCCACATATTTTTGATATGCCAGCAAGAATCATGTCCATGCTACGACAGTTAGAAGCATTATCCTTGGGCTTTGGTACCAATCAACTCCACCATGCATTACAAACTGCAACAATGGCAAAACGAGCCGGCGCAGAGGATGAGATGATTATTTTGAGCCTGCTTCATGATGTTGGTAAAGTCATCAACGTTCCAAATCACGGGCAAATAGCTGCAGAGATACTTAAGCCTTATGTTAGTAATGATGCTTATCACATCATCAGAACTCACCAGGATTTTCAGGGCGAGCATTACTACCAATATATGGGCAAGCCACAAGATCTACGAAATCAATACAAAAATGAGAGCTGGTTTACCAAGGCCGTTGAGTTTACTGATGAGTGGGATCAGGCTGCCTTCGATCCAGATTATAAGGTGGACCCACTTGAGTCTTTTGAGGCCTTGATCAATACATTTTTTGCAGCTCCCCACACTATTTAGAAAAAAAGTATGCTGGCGAGTAGGGCGCTTGGAATTTCTACCTTTTTGATGAAGAGGTTCCACTGCGTATGATGCATCTAACTTGAGCTATGATTCAAAGCATCATGATCTCAGAAGGCTAATGGTTTGCTTGGGTTTTAAATTAGGTAGATAAATTTTAAATTTCTAAAACGCAACATCAGAAATGGTGTTGCGTTTTTTTTTGTTTTAGAGCTTACTTATCACTGTCTAATTTTTTAGGAATCGATATGTCTCTGCTCTTTACTAAGTCTTTTTTTATTTGCACTTTATTCTTCACTTTATCTCTCTCTGCAGAGCCAGCAGGCCCTGATATGCCCTACGGTAAAAAAGCTTTAGAGATTTATAAAACAGCAGTAGAACTTCGAACAGCCAAGGGTTATGGTCAGGTGCCAGCTTTGGCTCATTACTTAGCCGCTGAATTTAAGAAAGGTGGTTTTGATGAAAAAGATATTCATGTCCTTGAAATGGAAGGTACGGCAGCATTGGTGGTTCGTTATAGAGGAGATGGCTCTCTTGGAAAAAAGCCAATAAGTATTTCTGCGCATATGGATGTTGTCGATGCCATGAGAGATGATTGGGCACGAGACCCTTTTACCTTGGTTGAAGAAGATGGTTATTTTTTTGGCAGAGGAACCGTTGACGATAAGCTCGGTATGACAGCTGTTGTAGCAAGCTTTCTAAGGCTCAAGTCTGAGAGCTGGATTCCTGGAAGAGACTTGATTATTGCATTCTCAGGTGACGAAGAAACAGGCATGACAACTACCAAAGCCTTGGTCAATGAATTTCGATATTTGACTGATAGTGAGTTTGTTTTAAATGCAGACTCAGGTGGTGCTACTTTGCCGGAGGATGGCGGCATACCAGCAAGCTTTGGCATGCAAGCTGCTGAAAAAACATATGTGACCTGGGAGATGATTGTAAGGAATCCAGGTGGTCATAGCAGCAGACCTAGGGGTGATAATGCGATCTATGACCTATCAAATGCCTTGGTTCAAATTCAAAATTACCAATTCCCGGTTAATTACAACAATCTAACGCTAGCCTTCTTTCAAGGCATTGGAAAAAGAACGGAAGGAGCTTTAGGTAAAGCCATGAGAGACTTCTCAACCAACCCTCATAATAAGGCTGCGATTGCTGAGCTAAGATCTCATAGCAGTTATGTTGGCACTACTGGCACAACCTGTGTGGCTACCATGCTTAAAGCTGGCCATGCAGAGAATGCACTGCCGCAGTCTGCAGTTGCAACAATCAATTGCAGGGTATTTCCAGGCACAGGGGTAGAAAACACTTTAGCTCAATTAAAACAAGTAATATCTAATCCTGATATTGAATTTAAGATGTTGGCTGAGCCCACCGAAACTGATCCATCACCTTTGCGATTAGACGTCCTAAAAGCTCTTCAAAAAGCCATTGATATCAAATTTCCAGGATTGGAAATTATTCCCAGCATGTCCTCCGGGGGAACAGACGGGATGCACTTTAGGGCTGCAGGAATTCCTAGTTATGGAGTCAATGGCGGTTATGGCAAGGCGAGTGATAATTTCTCACATGGATTGAATGAAAGAGTGCAGGTGCAGAGTTTTTATGACAACATTGCTCATTGGTATGTTTTATTGCCAGCCATTGCTAGTAAATAAGATCTTTAGTAGTTTTCACCTGGCCACATGCATGTGCTAGCAAGCTGCCTTACTTCAAACACTTAGATGATCCACTTATTTTTACACATACTAGTACCAGCAATCATTGCTGGTATTTTTTACAGACAACGCTGGGTTATAGCCTTAGCAGTAATGGTCGCGACCATGGTGGTTGATCTAGATCACCTGCTGGCCACTCCAATATATGATGCTAGTCGATGCAGCATTGGTTTTCATCCCTTGCATCAAAGTTGGATTATTGCGCTTTATTGCTTTTTATGTTTTTTTCGCTCAACTAATCTAGTGGGTGTAGGGCTAGTCATACACATGATCTTGGATCAAATTGATTGCGCGATGTAACTAACTACTTAACGCCAGAAAAAAAGGGAATGCAAGCATCCCCTTTTTAACCATGACAGATGTAAACCTAGCCACTAGTCTGAAAAGAGGTCGTTTATCCTTAAACTAATCGTTTTAAATAAATCTGGTCTGCTCCGATCGCTGCTGTGATCTCCCAACCATCTTGACCTAGTTTGTTTAACTCAATTGTCGACATCTCATATTTCCAATTATGTGATTCTTTATGTTCCACTTTAAATGCTTCAGTAGCCTCATTCGAGTAGCCCATTGCTGTAGAGTTGCTGTGGTCAACAATTTTATATTCCCATTTAGTACTGCTCATAATATCTCCTTAAGATTATATTGATTTAGTTTCTCATAACCTTGAAATAAAACGCAATCTATTAATTGATAGGTCTTTTTATCTCTAGTACAGTAAAGCTATACCGGAGACGTTTATGAAACCTAAGACAACGCTATTAGCCATGACTTTGATGCTGAGCATTACGCTTACAGCTCAATCAAATATTCACGAGGATGCGCTTGAGCTAGAGCAACTTGCTCATGCTTTTGGGTGGGATTTAGAGGGTGCAGAAATTGAAACCCAGAAGGTAGCAGAAGGCCTTTATGTACTTTTTGGAATTGGCGGTAATATTGCCGTATCTATTGGGGAGGATGGCGTACTCATTGTCGACGATCAATTCCCTCAGGTTATAGATAAAATAGAAGCTGCCATCCAAAAGGTAGGTGGCTCAGGCGTTGATTACGCAATCAATACCCATTGGCACTTTGATCATGCAGAAGGCAATAATACGTTGGGACCAAAAGGTACAACCATTGTTGCTCACAGCAATGCCCGACTGGATATGGCGAAGGGAGGCTTAGTTAACATGGTGATCGCTAAATATCATCAGCAACCATATCCTTTAAACGCATTACCAGTTCTTACATACGATGAAGGTATGCAAATACACTTTAATGGAAGTCAGATTGATTTAAAAAACTTTGCTCCAGCGCATACCAGTGGTGATACCGTTGTAATCTTTGGAAAGCAAAATGCTGTCCACCTTGGCGATGTGTTTAATAATTCAGGCTATCCATTTATCGATGTTGGAAGTGGAGGCAGTATTGATGGCATGATTAAATTTTGTGAAGATACCCTAAAGTTAACATCAGTGGATACAATCGTCATTCCTGGCCACGGCCCAGTCACAGATACTGCAACGCTGAGGCGTTATGTTGGCATGTTAAAAGATGTTCGATCGCGAGTCAGTGATTTGATCGATGATGGCCAAACTTTGCAGCAGGTCATCGATGCTAAGCCAACCATGAACTTTGATGAAGTGTATGGCCCCGAGGAAAACTCCCTGGGATTTATTAATAGAGTTTATACAAGCTTAATCTCAGATTCGCTAGAGAGTAAAAATTAATTTAGTTGTGTGATCTCCACACAAAATTTTTGTGCTTGATTTTGCGCTCTTAGAATCAACTTAAAGTACAATCCCCATACCAATCAGCAGGAGAGATGGCAGAGTGGTCGATTGCGCTACCTTGGAAAGGTAGTAACTGGGTAACTGGTTCCGGGGTTCGAATCCCCGTCTCTCCGCCAACTTACCAATGCAATTTCATACTCAATTTTTAAACTTGTTCCTTTTAAAAAATATAGGTAATATATATTTATATATTTTTTTTAGACCTATAAAGTAAATGAAACAATTTATCTCGGATATCGCAGATGCATTAGGTATGCTGGGAAGCTTGCAGAAAGATCTATCTATCAATGACTTCAAGCCAAATGAACTCAAAGTCTTTTACACAATTATTGGATCTGAGAATCAAACCGGAGAACCATGCAATATTTCTGATGTAGTAACCAATTCAGGGATGTCCAGATCAACGGTCTATAAAACTTTAAAAAAATTAGTTGCTATAAATATTATTCAGCTTGAGCAATCTGTTCTCGATAAACGTGAGTTTTTAATTAAGCTTAACTAGCCTCGCAACACTCCATGAAACATTTTTTCTCGATTTCGATAACAAGCTTTGTGTTTTCATTTTCCTTATGGATTTTTTGGTCTTACTTTTTAATGCAAGTAGATATGAGTCCTAGCTGGGATGGCAGTCTTATATATCTTCCTCATGCAGCACGCGTTCTTTGTGTGGTTTATTTTGGCTATAAATCTATTCCTGCATTGTATTGTGCTGAAATCCTTGGGCCTCTAACTATTTATTCAGCTGTTCCAGATCCTCAAATGCTCTTTCTTGCAATGCTCAGCGTATTATCAGTCCCTTTTGCCTTGTTTCTACTAACCGCTATAGGCTTTAGCCTCGGCAATACAAGGGAGAGCCCCTTGAACAAAAGAAACTATCGACATGTAGCTTTGATTACTATCATTTCTGCTATGTTAAATGCGCTGGGTGTCAATTTAGTACTGAGCTTTTTTGAGGTTAATTATTTTCAGGAATTAGTAGATGTAGCGCAGGTTACAAGATTTCTAGTTGGAGATATTTTGGGCTCTGCAACGGTCTTTTTAGTGCTTGCAGTGGCTTTTAGGCCACTGCTTCGAAAAAACGTATAATCCTTTTTTGATTAGCTGCTTGTTGCCGCTATCCAATCATCAATTAGATCTTCCAGGATAAATAACGGCACTATGCCTTGATCTAAAACGATGGAGTGAAAAGTCTTAAGATCAAATCTATCTCCAAGAGCTACCTTGGCTTTTTCTCGAAGCTCTAAGATTTTTAACATGCCCATTTTATAGCTGGTTGCTTGGCCTGGCCAAACTATGTACCGTTCAATCTCAACTCTAACCTCTGTATCAGACATACCGGTGGTATTTTTCATATAGGTCATGGCTTCTTCTCTCGTCCATTTCTTATGATGCATTCCAGTATCAACTACTAGTCTATTGGCTCTGAACATTTCACTCTGCAAGACGCCTAATTCATCCAATAGGTTAGTCGTCATTCCAACTTCAACAGCTAGCTGTTCTGAATAGAGAGCCCAGCCCTCAGTGAATGCAGATGTTCGGTAACCCATTTTTCTATACAAGGTTAGATCTTCGTTTTCTTGGTTAAGCGCAATCTGAAAGTGATGCCCGGGAACCGCCTCGTGGAAGGTGAGTGTCCTCATGCCGAAAGTAGGTGTCTGCTTAATATCATAGAGGTTTGCATAAAAGACACCAGGACGAGTTCCATCTAAGCTTGGAGCTTGATAGTAACCACCTGCAGCAGTTTGCTCGGAGTACTCAGGGACCGCCCTAACTTCAACAGGACTAACAGGGAGTCTATTGAAATAGGGCTTAACCGCCTCTTCTGCATCTTTAACCATTTGATTATAGTCAGCGATAACAATTTCTTTACGATCTGGTGTATCCGCGTAAAGGAACTGAGGATCTTCATTTAAGGCATTCATCATGGCGCCAACAGGCTTATCAACGGCATAACCCAGCTCTGTAAAAATTTCCTTCATGCGAGCGCTAATTCTTGCAACTTCAGAAAGACCAATTTGATGAATCTCCTCTGCCGAGTAATCAGTTGTTGTATAAGATCTTAATCGAGCAGCATAAAAATCTTCACCATTGGGAAGAGACCATACGCCGTGATGCTTATTAGCTGAATCATAGTTTTCATTCATATAATCCAAAACACTTTGAAATCCAGGTTTTACATTCTCATCGATAGCAACCGTTAACTCCTTTAATAGATTACTCTTCTTCTCATCACTTAGGTCTAATTCTGATAGCTTCCTTTCGAAGACTTGGTATAGGGGATCATCTGATACACTTGTTGCCAGCATATCCGTTAACTGTTTAATGACATGATCGAACACAAAGACGGGGGCAAAGATTCCCTGTTCTTTTTGTTTTGCCAGCCATAGCAAGTTGCCAGCAAAGACATTATCAAATAATTCGACTCTTTTAATGTAATCAGCAGCTTCTCTTTCACTGCGAACTGGGTGCATGTCTGTCATGAATTCAACTAGACTTTGGTGGTTCCCGCTAATTTGATTAAAAGGGTAGGAGTGGTATCGGAAATTTTTAAACTCATTGATATCATTCTCGATATCAAAAATAGCAATTTTTTGAGTGATTTGTTGAATATCAGTTAATTTCTCAGAGTTATATTTTTTTAGTGTTGTTAGAGCTTTAATTTGATCTGCATGATCTTCCTCTGATTCTTCAAGAGATGGAATTGTTAATTTTTGATTGTGCTTTAACACAGCATTAAAGTTATCAAAGACGCCTAAGTAGGTCATCGCCTCTGGGGAGTCAATCAGGCCAACTACCAACTCTTTAGCTAAGAAATTATCAATAGAGTAAGGTTTCATCATGAATAGATTAACCATGAACAAGGTCGAAACTGCCACCGCTGTTAATGAAGCATAGCCAAGATATTTAAGTAAGTTTTTCATAAAAAAATTTCCAGAAGGTTTAAAATAATATTAACCAATCATAACATTTAAGGTTTAATTTAGTCATGCCTCATCCATTCCATCTTGCTATCCCAGTCACCAACCTTGCAGACGCAACTATATTTTATGAAACTATTTTAGGATGCTCGAGAGGCAGAGAGGATGAGCATTGGATTGATTTTAATTTATATGGGCACCAACTTGTATGTCATTTATCCCCAGATAAAGCCCCAACCATAAATAATTCTGTTGATGGGGATTCTGTTCCTGTTCCGCATTTTGGTGTCATCTTAAATTTTAAGGAATTTGATGGTCTTGCGATGCGTCTAAAAAACTTAAACCAACCGTTTGTGCTGGAACCAAGAACTCGTTTTGCTGGAGAGCCTGGCGAGCAAAGAACAATGTTTCTTTTGGACCCCAGCGGAAATGCAATTGAATTTAAAGCCTTTGCAAACCTGGACAACCTATTTAAATCCTAGCGTTCTTGCTGCCTTTGGTCGACAGATGATCTGGTCTAAGTTTTGGGACTTAACAGTCTGCATTTTAGTAAATTTTGTTTTTTGAATCAGCCATCCTGATCCTCGGTTGATATACCAGTCCTGATAAACGCCATTTAGCTGTATTACAACTTGATTCTTCTCATCGACGAGGCTGTAATTCATAGACCATGTTCCATGCGCTCCAGTCTCGTCCAGTTCAATAATCTCATTTTTACCATGATGAGATTCGAGTAGATGGGGATGACAGGCAAATTCAATATATTTTTTAACCATTAAATCAGCTGACTTAAAGCAGCCAAAGTCTTCATAGTCAATAACGACTCCTTCGCTAGCAAAGCATTCGATCATTGAATGTGGATCTTTCTGATCACACGCTTGCCAATACCTATACTTAAGTCCTTTAATCTCACTAATTGCTTCAAGGTTAGCAATTCTCTGCTCTAGTGTGATGCTTGCGTTCATATAACATTCTACCAATAGTTGACTTTAACCTACATCTGTTATTTAATACTGTACATACATACAGTAAAATATGAACATTATGAATAACTTAGTACATTTAAAGCACTCCGACCCCATCTTCGATGAGTATGAATCTTTTGTAGACAAGGGCGCTGGAATTAAAACGATTGCTTTCAAATATTTTGGTGCCGATATACAAAAAGCATCTGAGTACCTTGCACTCAATGAGATACAAGAGATTGCGCAACCAGCAAGCCAAGCCATTCCATTAATGCAAGCAGAATATTATCAGCCAGAACTACTGCATTAATTTCCCTGAAGAACTTAATCTTTTTTTTCGTCGATTTATAGCTATACTTTCAGTAGGTTGTCGCGCAGTGAAGTTACTAAGGGGACTTTACTCTGCTTGTTTTAAAACCCTTGTCTCTGGAGGTGATCTTATTAGTATTTACAAAAAATTAGAAAACAGAGGACTGGCCTTTTGACAAAAGGTTAATCGCTGAATTCGCCTACTAGACTTTTTTAACTCTGGTAGTTAGAAGCCTCTTTCGAGAGGCTTCTTTTTTTAGAGACCTCTTTCTTAAATTAATTCACTCACCACTCCCTTATCCCCCTATAATTCCGTAAATTTATTATTTACAGCTTCTAAGCAGGCACTTCCATTTACCATGGACATCAAAAACTGGATTCTTCTTTATGCCCTTGGGGCTATTTGGGGCAGCGCCTTTATGTTCATCAAGGTCTCTGCTGTAGATTTTGGACCCATTGTCTTGGTAACACTTAGATTGCTATTGGCTGGTCTATTATTTATCCCTTTTTTAATTCAAAAAAAATATCTCATTCATTTTAAATCACACTTACCGGGCATATTGATACTAGCTATTTTTAATAATGCTTTGCCTTTTACAATGTTCTCATATGCCTCCTTGGGAGCTACCTCTAATATGCTTGGTATCCTGAATGGGACCACTGCTTTTATGACGATGATCGTTGCTTATTTTTGGTTGAAAGAGGGCATATCATACAAGCAGGTTGCCGGATTAGCGCTTGGTTTTTGTGGCATCCTTGTCTTGGTTAATCCGGCCAATGGCTCTATTACATCTGGATCTGCAATGTTTGCTTTGACAGGTGCACTTTGCTATTCATTTTGTGCTACTTATATTCAAAAACATCAGTTGCAAGCAAACAAATTTGTTTTAATTGGTTGGGCTATGCTGTTTGGGGGGTTGATAATGATTCCATTAGCTCTATTTAATTTACCAGACCACATGCCTAGCACAGACTCATTTTTAGCCTTGCTTTGGCTGGGTGTTGTTTCAACTGGGCTTGCATATCTTGGATATGTTAGATTGATTGAGCGCATCGGTGCAGTCAGATCATCGACTGTCACTTATCTACTCCCTGTGTTCAGTATTTTATGGGGTGCTATTTTCCTACAGGAATCTATTACTTGGATTATTTTCAGTGGCTTTATGTTTGTTATGATAGGCATGTACTTTGCTAACACTAAAAAAACTTAATTAATTTAAATATGAACTACACAGAACAAGAGCTGGCCAAAGCTGAAGAGGTTGTCCCAAGAGCAACTCTAGAAGAATATAACAATGATACCAATCAGAAGATCATGATTGATGTAAGGCAATCAGAAGAGTTAGAAGGGTCCGGCTCTATACATAGCGCACTTAATATTCCTAAAGGGGTCATTGAGTTTCAAATTAACAGCAAGGAAGATGTGAACGAGGGCACCTCTATTTATGTTTTTTGTGCAGCAGGTGTTAGATCTGCCTTGGCGGGTTATAACCTCACTAAAATAGGTTATACAAATGTATTTAACTTGGGTGGCTTTCAAGATATTCTTGATCAAGGTGCTACTATTACTAAAAATATATAACTAAGAGGTATAAGAATGTTTAGTCACATGATGGTTGGAGCAAATAATATAGAAGAATCAAAGGTTTTCTACGATGCTGTTTTGGGAGTTCTGGGTTGCAAGCCTGGTGTCCTATCCATGAACCCTACAGATCAAAAGCGTTATATGTATTTTCATAACAATAATATTTTTATTATTACCGAACCTATTGATGGTAACCCGGCAACTCATGGCAATGGAGTGACTGTTGGCTTTGCAGTCGCTGATGAAGCCACTGGAGATCAATGGCATGCAGCAGGTTTGAATGCAGGCGGAACAACCTGTGAGAATCCTCCTGGTGTTAGAGAGGCGATGGGTGCAAAAATGTATCTGGCTTATCTCAAAGATCCTTCAGGCAACAAAGTGTGCGCCTTGAAAAGACTTGGCTAGTTAATATCCGGCAGCCTGGCCATCTTTGCGGCTTTCAGACGCTCCATAATAGACGTCTTCTTTTAGCATGATGGCCTGGTAGCCACCAAATATTCCTTTTTCATATTTAATCTTGTGCCCGAGTTTTTCTAATTCTTTTTCTATTTTTAGCCCAAAACCTTTCTCTAAGCTCAAAGACCCACCATCCAGCATGATCTCATCGGTTGGCTGCGATGAGCCGCTGTGAACTATTCTCGGGGCATCACCGGCTTCTTGCAGATTCATTCCAAAATCTACCATGTTAATAATAATTTGAGCGTGGGCTTGAGGTTGAGTCGCACCACCCATGACACCAAAGCTCATGTAGGGTTTTCCATCTTTGGTCACAAAAGCTGGGATGATCGTTTGAAAAGGGCGCTTGCCACCAATCAAAGCATTCTTGTGAGTCGGCTGTAAGCTAAAGAGCTCGCCTCTGTCTTGCATCATAAAGCCAAGTCCAGGAGCCATCATGCCTGAGCCCATCCCGCGATAGTTACTCTGAATCAATGAAATCATGTTGCCATACTGATCTGCAGCAGTTAGATAAATGGTATCACCATCTTTTAGAATGCCAGGCTCATCAGTGAGGGCTGCTTCCATCAAGTTAATATTTTTTGCTCTATCATTTGCATAGTCTTTAGAGATCAGCTCTTTGACTGGAATCTTTGAAAAATGCGGGTCTGCATAATATTTAGCTCTGTCCGCAAACGCTAATTTCTTAGCTTCGGTAAATAAGTGAATGTATTCCGAGCTGTAGAGCCCCATTTTTTTTAGGTCATAGTTTTCAAGAATATTGAGGATTTGCAGTGCTGCAATGCCTTGGCCATTGGGTGGCAATTCCCACACATCATAACCTCTGTAATTAGAGGAGACCGGAGGCGTCCATTCAGAGTGGAAGGATGACAAATCCTCATAACTTAAAAAACCACCCTGTGATTGAATGAAATTTGCCATGGTGTGTGCGACTTCGCCTTCGTAAAAACCTGCTCTGCCTTTATCAGCTATGGTTTGCAATGTTTTAGCCAACTGAGGATTTTTAAAAATCTCGCCTTTGGCTGGCGTCTTACCATTTTTTAGCCACACCTCTTTAAAATTTGGGTAGTCTTTGAATCGGCTGACAGAGTTTGCAAGATAATAGGCAATAGTTTCGGTGACTGGAAAACCATTCAGAGCATAGTCAATGGTCGGTTTAAACAGAGAGCTAAATGCTTGATTGCCAAATTTTTCATGCAGCTTGACCCAGCCATCAACGGCGCCTGGGACTGTGACAGGCAGTGGACCATATGAAGGAATTTTGGTTAAGTTTTGAGCCTTAAAATAATCAATGGAAATATTTTTTGGGGCAGGGCCACTCGCATTCAACCCATAGAGTTGTTTTGATTGAGCGTCCCAGACGATGGCAAACAAATCACCACCAATTCCATTGCCTGTTGGCTCCATGAGACCAAGCGCAATATTTGCAGCAATAGCTGCGTCAATGGCCGTGCCACCTTTTTTCAGAACATCCAACCCAATTTGCGTTGCAAGAGGGTGACTGGTTGCCACCATGCCATTTTGACCAATAACCTCAGAGCGACTGGCAAATGGCTCACCAGTAATTCTGTCATACCCATTAACTGTCATAGTAAATATCCCCAATATAAGAGCTATAAAACAATGCTTTGATTTAAAACACATCTTGCTGATTTTAATTTTCATGCTTAAGATATTAACCTACATAGTTAATAGGAGTAAAAAATTATGCTGAACCTAAATAAATTATTTATTGCAATGGCTATTGCATTGCCGATGTCTGCTGCAGCCTTTGAAGTGACAGGCGATCATTTTACAGGCATCTGGAAAATTACATCGGTCACAGTCCATGACGAAGGAACAACAATTAACGCTGAGAGTGATTCAGCCGGTCAATATGGAAAGGTTTACCTCACATATAACCTAAAAGCCTCTAGTATTAATCAAAATTCAGGAACATGGGTTGGCTATGGCATAGGAATTAGCCCAGAGGGTAATTTAGCAAGAGGAGATCTTATGGGCGTATGGACGCGAGATGGGTCTGTGGTTTCCATTAAGAATATTGATGTTGTTACTGACGGCATAAATTTTGCACAAGGCACCATGAACCTTATCTCTGGCGAGATTAAGGTCGATGTTTACAAGGTCGATTAACTAGACACATACTTAAAACTATCTGTTCAATAAATTATGGAGCTCAAAATGAAAAGTATATTAATTTCTCTTATGTTTATAGCCTCTTTTGGCGTCCAAGCCGGACACCATGAAGGAGATAAGTCTGGTCATCACGAAGGTCACCAAGATCCAAAATCAGTTGTTATGCAAGCCTATGAGACATTTAGCTCAGGTGATACAGACGCATGGGCTGCACTGCATGCTGATGATCTTGTTTTCACTGTATTTGGCAATATAGCTAGCAGTGGCAAGCACCTTGGTCGTGAGGCTGTTATTCAGAATGTTTTCGAGCCTATCTCAGTCCATTGGCCAAAATTTAAGATCACCCCAATGGCCTATTATACAGATGGCAACATGGTGTTTGTTCATTCTAAAATGACTGCCGATAATCTTGATACAGAGACGATGCACATGTTTAAGGTTGAGAATGGAATCATTCAGACCTTTACAGCATTTGATGATACCGACTCCATGGCTGCAGCAGACGTACTGTAAACCCTTAGATCTATAAAATAAAAGCCACTTTTGAAGTGGCTTTTTTTGTTGGCACGCCCGGAGAGATTCGAACTCCCGACCCCTTGGTTCGAAGCCAAGTACTCTATCCAGCTGAGCTACGGGCGCATGTGAGATTGGGTATTGTAAAAGGATTAACGACAGTTTTGGCAAAAACCTTTGGCCTCAAGAATTTCTTCAGTAATTTTAAATCCTTCTTGATTAGCTCTTTTTGAAATTTCAGTTGTTGCCTGGTGCGAATGGAATTCAATGGCTTGTTTGCATTTCAAGCAAATCAGGAATTGAGCAACGTGAGGATTCTCCTGACCATCACAGGCGAGGTAAGTGTTATCGGTTTCTATGCGATGAGCGAAACCATTGGTGCATAAAAAATCTAACGCTCTGTAAATAGTTGCAGGCTTTGCTGACAAATCTTTTTTGTGAACTTCTTCTAAAATTTCATAAGCTGTCTTAGGGCTTTTTAGGCGAATGAGCACAGACATGATCGTGGACCTTGAGGCAGTAAAATTTAATTCTCTCTGCTTGCACAGGTCTTTAACTTTGCTGATGGTGATTGAATTGCTCATGCTAAGTCAATAATAACCCGATGCACCCATGACCGCTAGCTCCTTAGCCTCTCAATGACTTGAAGATTCAGGCAATCATGAACATAATGATGGGCGAATACTTATAGAGGAAAGATCATGAAGAAGTTCTACGCAATAGCATGTTTAATTTTTATTGCTAACCCTCTAAGCGCAGAAACTTTTAGCAATACTAACGATGATCAAAATGGTAAGTCATTCGGTCAGCTGATGAGCTGGGTTTTTGATGGTGAGAAGAGCCCAGATAAAATAGAGATAGAAACCTCTGATCAATGGCAGGCTCTAAGCGGGGAAGAGGAATTCTACGCAGTCTGGATTGGGCATGCTACATACCTGATTAATAATGGTGATATTAATATTCTGACCGACCCCATATTTTCTAAGCGAGCATCTCCCATCGGATTTGCTGGACCCAAGCGCATGATTCCCCCAGTTATGAAGTTGAATGATCTGCCAGAGATTGATGTGGTGGTGGTGAGTCACAATCATTACGATCACCTGGATATGTATTCTCTAAAAAGACTCCACAAACTAAATCCTGAGACTATTTTTTTGGTGCCGATGGGCGATAAAAAAAGACTTATCAAAGCAGGCTTAACTCATGTGCATGAGATGAGGTGGTGGGAAAGCATGGAAGTAGGGCGCTCGACTATTCATTTCACCCCTGTTCAACATTGGTCTAAAAGAGGTTTATTTGATCGCAACAAAAGTTTATGGGGTGGCTGGTTCATTGAATCAAGCAATCTCAAGCTTTATCACGCCGGAGACACAGGTTACTCGAATGATTTTAATACCACATATCAGAGGCTTGGAGCTCCAGACTACTCTTTTATTCCCATTGGAGCCTATGACCCAAGATGGTTCATGAAAGACTCTCACGTTAACCCTGAGGAGGCTGTTCAGATAGCTTTAGACCTTAAAACACCCCATTCATTTGGGATGCATTGGGGAACATTTACTCTAACAGATGAACCGGTAGCAGAGCCGCCACAAAGACTTGCAGCTGAATTAAAAGCCAAAGGTTTAAGCCCAGACTTTTTTCGCTCACCTAAGCCTGGTGAAGTCCTCTCTTTGTCAAAATAAATCGTATAATCATCTTATGGATCAATTAAATGTATTTGGCGAAGTTTTACCAATTTGTTGTGAAGACCCTATGACTGGGTTCACTCGCTCTGGCTCATGTGAAACCATGAACCAAGATCATGGCATTCACACTGTCTGTGCTCATATGACCGACGAGTTCTTGGCTTTCTCTAAAGCTCAAGGCAATGATTTATCAACGCCCATGCCTGAATACGGCTTTCCAGGCCTGAAGGACGGGGACGACTGGTGTTTGTGTGCCCCAAGGTGGGTAGAGGCCTATGAAGCCAACTGCGCTCCTAAGATCTACCTAACGAAGACTCATGAAAAAACTCTTGAGCTAGTCCCTATAAATATTCTTAGGGAATACGCATTAGACATTAACTAGTTTGTAACCGATACAGTACCTAATGCTTCTATAGAGACCTTTTCTATAGAAGTTTAGGGGTTCTGTTTTATTTCAAAAAAGTAGAGATATAAATATATCTAAAACTATTTATTACACATACTTTGTAATACAGTATTGTTTTAACTCAACTAAGGAGAAATAGATGAAGAATTTATCAATGTTATTAAGCTTAATGCTTATTTTTGCTGTGCAAGTTGATGCTGCGCCATCAAATGCTGAAGCAGCAGTAGCTACTGCATTTGCAAAGTATTTCCAGGCTCGCACAGATCAAGACTACAAGACGGTTGTTGCTCTTGAAAGCGCATCAGGCACTTTGAATACTAACTCAGACGGTAGTTTTCATAAGTCACTAAACAAGCAATCAGAAGCGGATTGGAAAGCTAGTACTTTGGGTGGAACTTTAACGACTTATCACCCAGATTTTACGGAACTAGCTGACAATGTGGTTCATGTCAGATTCTATTACGAAGGTGTTATCGAGACTCCTAATGTTACCAGAGACTACAGAACTCGCGCTTCAATGAATTGGGTAAAAGAAGATGGTGAATGGGTTGCTAAAACAATGCATTTTTCAGCCGCTAATTTTGGCGACGTTACTGTAACTCAATCAACTGATTTCTAAGATGAGTTAAGTTTTTTGGGCCTCTTGCATTGCTTGAGGCCTATTTATGAAAGGTAGAATGAGGATATTGATGCCTGAATAAATAATGACACTAATCGCAATTTGTCCCAAAGTGATCTCAAGGTAGGCATATGCGCCAATGATCAAGCATAGAGCTAACCTCATCACCTCCATTCTCGAACCTTCTTTTCCATCCAGCCATCGAGATGTGCAGTACATCGTAAAGGTCATCATGGAAATGGTGACCCAGAGTTGTTGATAGTCCAGGTAGCCACTTTGTATAAAGGCTAGGAAAATATAGGTGATAAATAGGTATTGAAACAGGGCATAGGCCTTGATTCTGTTATCAACCACCGGGTTGTATTTCACAAATTTATTGGCATCAAATTCTGATTTTGGCTCAGCGTTGGGCATGCTTGCAGGAGTCCAGCCAGTTCTAGCAAAGGGTGCATAGAGCTTCTCCTTCCAATTCTTTGAAAACCACATTTCTTTAAAGATTTTTAGATAGATATGTAGATTAGCCCAAATTGGATTAAAGCTATTTAAAGTACCACGGATTCCGTAAATACACGCTTCATTTTCATCCTCAACTTTGTGAGTCCCAAACATTCTGTCCCAGACAATAAATACACCACCGTAATTCTTATCAATGTATTGCTCATTTTGGGCATGATGCACTCGATGGTTGGATGCGGTCACAAAATAATTTTCATACCAGCCCAGTTTTGGAATATGTTCGCTGTGTACCCAGTACTGATAAATAAGGTTGACCGATGCAACGCTGACAAAGACGTAGGAGGGCACGCCGATAAAAAACATAGGAACATAAAAAACCCAACTCACCAAAGCACCGGTCCCGGTTTGTCTGAGCGCCGTGCTTAAGTTGTAATCTTCGCTTTGGTGATGAGCCACATGCGAAGCCCAAAAGATTTGTCTCTCATGGCTAATGCGATGAAACCAATAGTAAAAAAAATCATAAACCACAAAGGCAAAGATCCACGTAATGATTGAATCACCATCCATTCGCCATAAAGCAAAGTGTGTCTCCACCCAATAAAAAACATAGCCGGCTGCACCAATAATAATTAGTTTATTGGAGGTGCGCAGAGTGCCCATAAACAAATTGCTAATCGCATCATTTAATCTATAGGTATTTTTCTTGATCGCTATCCCGTAGATCAACTCAATCACCAAGAGCGCGAAGAAGAAAGGAACTGCTAATACGATGTAATCCATACCAAAAGTATAAAGCGAGATTCCTTGTAATTAAAATTATTTAGCTAGCAGGATAGCTTTTGTGCATGGCTGTGAATCTTGAATAGCAGACTCGTTTGCCTGCATCATCAGTGATATCTATGTTCCACACGGAAGTTGAGCCCCCAATATGCACTGGCATTGCTTTGGCATGCACAAAGCCATCTGTGGGCGACGATAGGTGATTGGCATTAATTTCAATGCCGACGGGGTATTTTTTGGTGCTGTCCATCGATAGACCCGCAGCAATGCTGCCAATGCTTTCTGCTAGGACACAGGATGCGCCGCCATGGAGAATTCCATAGGGTTGCTTGGTTTGTTCAAGGACTGGCATCCTGGCAACAATGTAATCATCACCGATCTCTGTGACTTCGATGCCCAAATGCTTGTCCATGTTCACCGACGAATTTTTGAAATCTTCAATTGATAGAGGCTGGAACCAAATAAATTTTTTCATGTCATTATTTTATATCAAAGCCAGAACAAGGAAAGCTGGATAGTTTTTGTTACACTAGCGTTTTTTTAAAGACACCAGTAATGCTTTCATTTTCTAATCTTGCTCTTCGCAGAGGCCCCAATCTTTTATTTGAAGATGTGTCCTTTGTGATACATCGAGACAAGAAAGTTGGCTTGATTGGCTCAAACGGGGCAGGCAAGACCAGTCTCTTTAAGATGATCACGGGTGAGTTGGATGTGGATGAGGGTTATCTTGATTACCCACAAGATTTAAGAATCTCTTACTTGGCCCAAGAAGTCGCAGGAACTGACCAAGTTGCCGTTGAATATGTGCTTGAAGGCGATAAGCAGCTTATCCATATTCAAGAGCAAATCAAAGCCGCTGAGAGCAACGAACACTTTGATAAATTGGGCGAATTGCATGAAATGTTTAATTCGCTTGATGGGCATTCAGCTTTATCTAAAGCCGAGCAACTCATGGTGGGCCTAGGTTTCAGTCAAGAGGATCTCCACAAAACCGTTAAAGACTTCTCCGGAGGTTGGAGAGTTCGTTTAAACCTTGCTAGAACTTTAATGCAGCCTTCAGATTTATTACTGCTGGATGAGCCGACCAACCATTTGGATCTTGATGCCATTGTTTGGCTGTCTGATTGGATCAAATCATTTAAAGGAGCCTTGCTCTTGATCTCTCATGACAGAGAGTTTTTGGATGAATGCGTCAATACCATCGCTCATATTAGCAAGCAATCCATCGAGCTCTACACCGGCAACTACTCGCAATTCGAAGAAGTTAAAGCCTTGAGACTTGCGGAAGTAGCAGCCAGCTACAAAAAACAACAACGCCAAATCGAACACATGCAAGATTTTGTCAGGCGATTTAAAGCCAAAGCCACTAAGGCCAAGCAAGCTCAAAGCCGGGTGAAAGCTTTGGAGCGCATGGAAGTTATCGCTCCAGCACATGTGGACTCGCCATTTCATTTCTCTATTCCTCAATCTGATAAATTATCCGACCCACTACTAACATTAGATCGAGCCAATCTAGGCTACGGCGAAGCAGTGCTATCTCAAGTGAACATCAGTTTGCACCCAGGAGACCGCATAGGCCTGCTTGGTCCAAATGGTGCAGGTAAGTCAACATTAATTAAAAGTCTTGTGGGAGCCATCTCCTTGCTTGAGGGAGACAGATTTCAAGGCGCGAATCTCAAAGTAGGGTATTTCTCTCAGCATCAAGTCGATGACCTGGACCTGACTAAAACAGCGTTTGAATGCATCCATCAAATGGACACTCAAAAAACTGAGCAGCAGGTGCGAACTTATCTGGGCGGATTTGATTTTAAGAACGATAAAGTGAAAGATTCCATTGAACTCTTTTCAGGTGGAGAGAAGGCAAGGCTGGCTCTGGCCATGATTGCGTATCAAAAACCGAACTTATTGCTTCTCGATGAACCAACCAACCATTTGGACATGGAAATGAGGCAAGCTCTAACCATGGCATTGCAATCATTTGGGGGTGCTATTTTATTGATCTCACATGATCGCCATTTATTGGCCAATAACGTCGACCAATTCTTGCTGATCGATGATGGCGAAGTCAAAGAGTATGAGGGTGACCTGAATGATTACAGCACTCGCATCCTGGCTAATATCAACAAGGCCCAACCCAAGAAATCAGCAGCCAAGGCTAAAACTGGTGGCTCAAATAAAAAAGCAGATCAAAAATTGCTGCGACAAATTAAAGCTGAGATCATGGCTGCAGAAAAAAGACTCAAGCGGTTGCAGGAAAAAATAGCCGAAGTTGAAGGCGTGCTGCAATCCCCTGATACCTATGAGGGCAACTTCCAGGAAGATCTACACGATCTCATCAGAAACCAAACAGAGCTTAAAGCCCAAATAGAAGAAGTAGAAGCCGTTTGGTTAGGGCTCAGCGAAAAATTAGAAGCAGCCCAGTCCGACTAGAATTTTACAGGCATCTCTTGGATGGCATGCACGAAATTATTCGGTGCCACTTTCCACTCTCCATTCATGTGAATGTCAGGAAAACGCTGAAGAATTTGCATGTAGGATTCTTCTAACTGCATCAAAGCAACAGGCTTACCCACACAGGTGTGACGACCAATACCAAATGCTAAGTGCTTGTCTGCATTCTCACGCTCGATGTTAAAGACATCGGGGTTAGTAAAAATTGCCGGATCTCTATTTGCGGCCCCATACCACATAACGAGCTTTTCACCTGGGCCCATGAGTTGGTCTCCCACTTGAGTTTCGCAAGTGGTGGTTCTGCGCATGTGCATGACCGGTGAGATCATGCGAATACATTCTTGCAAGAAGTTAGGCATGAGTTCTGGTTGATCAATGAGCTTTTGGCGTTGATCTGGATTTTCTGTTAACAGCTTTATAGCTCCACTCAGTGTATTTCTTGTGGTGTCGTTGCCTGCAAAGATAATGAGCAACCAAGAGCCATCAAGAAACTCAGGACTTAATTGTTGACCCTCCAACTCTGCATTAGCGATAGCCGAAAGCAGGTCGTCCTCAGGATTTTTACGTTTACTGTTGAGGATGTCTCTGCCGTACTCAAACATTTCATCGATCATATTGTTAAACATATCAATCATCTCTGTGTTGACCGGCTCATCGGAGGCTTGAGCGTCCTGTTCTTTTTTCATTTGATCGACTTGAATGTATTGGGCTAATTCTAAGAACTCCATCCAGGTTACTAATTTAGGTCTATCAGCATCTGGAATACCCAAGATTTCTGACAAAGTATAGATCGGAAGTTGCTGAGCAAATTCATGCACAAAATTACATTCTCCCTTAGGTTCCATAGCATCTAGCAGGGCTGTAACTTTAGCGCTCACCTTAACCCTGAGATCAGAAACATAATTGGGTTTAAAAAAAGGCATGTGTTCCCGCCTTAAATTGATGTGCAGATCGCCATCAAGATTTAACATGTGATCAATGGCAGAGCGCCAAAGTTTTGGGTGGCGCCTGTCTTCTCTTCCTAAACTCATCATGGTTCCAGTGCCCATTTGTGAGGAAAAGGTTTTTGGATCTGAAGAGACTTTCAGAATGTCAGCATGTCTTGTTAAAGACCAAAAGCCTGGCTCTACGTCATTAGTAATGGGTGGATGCCAGAAAATAGGAGCTTGATCTCGCATTTCAGCGAATTCTTTGTGCGGTTGACCTTTGGTAAATAAATCTAGATCAGTCAGATTAATTGCAGTCTCAAAATTATGAGCTGCAGGATGCTGCCGCTCACTGAACTTTCTATTGGCAATTTCGTTACTAATCGATACCGCTTTACTCATTAGTCCATCACCACAACATTACCAAGATTTAAATCTCGAATTGGGGCTTCAATTTTTGCAAGATCTCCGACTATCAACCAAGTCCATTGATCAGGCTTGATGTAAGTCTGCGCTTTTTCTTGGACTTGAGACAAGGTAGGTCTGTCTAATAACATTGGCAGCTCATTGAGATAGTTCAAATCTCTGTCATAGCTCACTATGTCAGCAACACCACCTTTTAATGCACCTAGGGTTTCAAACTGTCCGGGCAGCCTCAATGTCTTTGATGCCTTACCTTTAGCCAACTCATCCTCAGTGATGGGTTTGGTTGATAGGTAGTCAGCATACTCTCTGACAATTTCAGCCATTGATTCTGCAGTTTTATCTGTCTGAACTGGCGCAGTCACTAACATGGCTCTTTGACCCTTTGCATCACCTAGACGTGTTCTAACACCATAAGACCAACTCTTATCTTCTCTAAGGTTCATGTTCAGGCGAGCAGTAAAGGATCCGCCAATAGCATAGTTCATGTAATTTAGTGCTATCTCTTCATCTGTAGCGGTGGGAGGGAGCAATTGCCCTGCAACAATATATGACTGTTGTGCATTGGGTTTATCAATGAGATAAATGGTTCTTGTCTGAGGTAACGCTACTTGAGTGAGAGCCTTAAGACCAGCGTCATTCTCGCTTGTCCAGTCGCCAAACTTGGACTCTAGTAACTCGACCAATTCATTTAAGTTAATGTCACCGGCCACCGCGAAGGTGAGGTTAGCTGGGTTAATTGCCCTAGCGTGGACATCGAGAATATCAGCTCTTGTGATAGCCGCAATAGTCTCTGATACGCCGCTGCCAGTTAAGGGTTTGCCATAAGGATGGCCTTCGCCGTATAGCAACTTACCTATATTTCTGTAGGCAATAGAAGCAGGTCTATTTTCCTCTTGAATAATTGATGCAAGGGTTTGTTTTTTAATTCTATCTATTTCAGCGACAGGGAAGGTTGGGTGGACCAAGGCTTCTTTTGCAAGATCAAGCGTGGCAGGCAAGTTATCTTTCAGCGCTGAAAGAGACGCTAAAGATGAATCAAGCCCGGAACCAAAACCTAAGTTTGAGCCAAGAGAATCTAATACTTCATCAAATTCTAGAGAGGAATATTTTTTAGTCCCCTCGTTCAACATGCTCATCATAAAGTTTGTGTAGCCTAGCTCATCGTTATCTTCTTGCGCGTACCCAAAATCAAATTGAAAATTCATTTCCACCAATGGGACGCCTGTGCGCTGGGCCAAAACAACTTTCGATCCATTGGATAGAGTAGCTGTTTGAAGTGTTGGAAATGTAAATTCTACTTTATCTGTCGGATATGGAATCCCAACAGACCTATCTAAATCAGTCGAATTAACAGCAAATTTTTCTGTTGGCAGAATCGTTAAAACGTAAGGAGTGTCATCAATCCATTGCGCAAAAGTTGCTTTCATTTTTGCTGGAGTGACCGCATCAAGGTAGGCCGCATTTTTTTGATAGCATGATGGATCGCCTGTATAGGTCTGACAGGTAGCCAGTAAATCTGACTTTCCACCAAAACCACCTATTCTTTGGATGCCCCTAATATAAGCTGCAAGAGTTTTTGTTTTTTCTGCCTTTAACAGTTTGGCGTTAGGACCTCGTTTAATAAAATTGGCCATGACATCATCCATAGCTGATTCAACTTCGCTAGGGTCCACACCTGCCACAACGTCTGCAACAATAAAAAACATTCCAGCTATTTCTCGATCGTAATAAAAAGATGAGACGCTGGTAGCAATCTGTTTGTCATAGACGAGTTCTTTGTAAAGAGGAGAGTTTTTCCCACCGACCAATACGCTGGACGCTAGGTCAAAATGGGCAGCAGCCTCGGTACCTGCTTCTGGAACATTCCATATTTTATAAATCCTAGCTTGAGGCACATCATCAAACATGATCTCTCGCTTTTCTTCAGTTCGCTTGGCAATCCATTTCTCAGGTTTCACTAAAGGTGGGCCGGATGGTATATCGGCAAAGTACTTAGCAACCTTGAGCTTAGCTGTTTCTAGGTCTATGTCACCGGCTAAAGCTAAGACGGCATTATTTGGGCCATAGTATGTTTTAAACCATTCCTGCACATCCTCAAGTGAGGCTGCGTCTAGGTCCTCCATAGATCCAATAACTGACCAAGAGTAGGGGTGACCTTTAGGAAATCCAGATTCACTAATTCTAGTAAAAGCTTTGCCATAGGGTTGGTTTTCACCTTGACGCTTCTCATTTTGCACAACGCCACGCTGCTCATCTAACTTCTCTTGATTAACTACACCCAGTAGATGTCCCATTCGATCAGACTCCATCCATAGGGCTAGGTCCAAGGCATTGGTGGGAACATTTTGAAAGTAATTGGTTCGGTCAGAATTCGTTGTTCCGTTTTGATCCGTTGAACCAATTTTTTCAAATGGTTCAAAGTACTCATTGTTAAAGTTTTCTGTACCATTAAACATTAGATGCTCAAAGAGATGGGCAAAGCCAGTCTTGCCTTCTTTCTCATTTTTAGAGCCGACGTGGTACCAGACATTGACAGCCACCATGGGAACTTTTTTATCTTCATGCACTATTACGGTGAGCCCATTATCTAGTTTGAAGGTTTCATACTTAATCTCTGGCAAGTCGCTTAACGAAGCTGCCTGGATCGATAGAATAAAAAATGAATTAATTGCAAATGCTTGAATAAATGTTTTCATGAATAAGTACCCCAATGATTTAGAAATATATTTTATACTTTAGTTAAACCAATATACACGTCATCATGAAAATAAATAGACACTCAGCATCACTTTATAATTTCTCGCTAGCATTTGCTCTGGTTGCGTCCATTCTTCTAATCTCAAGCTGCTCTGAGCCTCTAAGCGATACAACAGATGGCCGTTTAAGATATTGGATTTCAACCTTATCGTCAGATGAATACGAGGGGCGCGCCCCTGGAACAGCTGGTGGCCAGTTAACCAAAAATTTTATCTCTCAAACATTTCAAGATCTTGATTTAGAACCGATAGATAATAATTATTTCTTAGACGTTCCTACTTCAGAGATTACTTTAAAAGACTCCTCTTATTTAACCCTCTCATTCCGTGGCAACGATAGAAAAATGAAAACAGGTGAGGAGGTTGTCTTTTGGACCAAACATTCTAGGGATTATAAAAAGATACGTGACAGTGACGTTGTATTCGTGGGTTATGGGATTGTGGCACCTGAATATCAATGGAATGACTATGAGGGCCTTGATGTGAAAGGTAAAACTGTAGTTATTCTCGTGAATGATCCTGGTTTTGCAACAGGAAAAATGAGACTTTTTAATGGTAAATCAATGACTTACTATGGACGTTGGACTTATAAATATGAAGAAGCGGCCAGACAGGGTGCTGCTGCAGCAATTATTGTTCACGAAGAAGCTCCTGCTGCATACCCATGGAGCGTTGTTGAAAATAGCTGGCAAGGCCCTCAATTAGATCTTCAGCGCAATGATTTAGGCGCTGATCGAGTCACGCTAGAAGGGTGGATAAGACACGATATTTTGGATGATGTGTTGAGTTTTACAGGCTTTAATTACCAAGCATTAAAAGATATTGCTTTAGAGAAAACTTTTTCAGCATTCCCACTGCGAGGGTTAACTTTGAGTAGCGAGATCTTTAATGAGGTGAGATACCTTCAATCACATAACATTGCTGCCATGAAAAAAGGCATCACCCGACCAGATGAGTACGTTCTGTTTATGGCTCATTGGGATCATTTGGGTATGCGCCCCAATGCTTTACCTGGCGAGGATGCAATCATTAATGGCGCAGTCGATAATGCAACTGGGGTGGCTTCAATCCTGGAGTTTGCCAAACGATTCTCGGAGATTGAAACTGATCGTTCTATTATTTTTTTAACTGTAACCCTTGAGGAGTCTGGCTTGCTAGGATCTGAATACTTTGCTAAATATCCTCCGATTGATCTGGCCAACGTGGTTGCTGGTTTTAATTTTGACGGCATTATGCCAACGGGCCTAACTAAAGACATGGTTGTGGTTGGTTATGGGGCTTCTGAGTTAGAAGACTTGTTGGAGGTTGAATTGAAAAAATCTAACCGCTACATCAACCCTGATCCAAATCCTGAAAAGGGTTATTTCTATAGATCGGATCACATCAGCTTAGCTAAAAGGGGTGTTCCCATGCTTTATGCCGATGGAGGGTTTGATTTAGTCAAAGGAGGCAAAGAGGCTGGTTTTGCACTAGAGGAAACCTATCGATTAGACGCTTATCATGATGTGGCCGATGAATACAGTGAAGATTGGGACTTATCTGGCCTGAATCAATCTATAGATGTTATTTATAATATCAGCACTCAACTTGCCAACAGTGAAGACTGGCCCAATTGGTATGAAGGCAATGAGTTTAGAAATCTTCGAGATCAATCTCGGGCCAATTAAGCAACCTAGAAGAGGCAGAAGTATGATGACACATCAGGACGTAGTAGTAGTTGGCGCAGGTATTTCCGGCATTGCTGCTGGTTACAATCTTAAAAAAAACTGCCCTTCAAAATCATTTACCATCTTTGAAGGCAGAAGTGACCTCGGCGGCACATGGGATCTATTTAGATACCCCGGCATTCGGTCTGATTCAGACATGCACACTTTAGGCTTCAGGTTCAAACCTTGGATTCACGATAAATCCATCGCAGATGGCCACTCAATTCTGGAATACTTAAACGAGACTGTGGATGAATTTAAGCTAAGAGAAAAAATTGTTTTCAATCACAAAGTTATTTCTGCTAATTGGCTTGCAACAGATAACCTTTGGCATCTTGAAATCCTACATGACGACATTACTACCAAGATGACATGTAATTTTCTTTTTATGTGTGGCGGCTATTACAGTTATGACAATCCATACCAACCCAGTTTTCCAGGACAGGAAAACTTTTTAGGACCTGTTATTCACCCCCAGTTCTGGGACGAAGACTTAGATTATTCCAACAAACGAATCGCAGTCATAGGCAGTGGTGCGACAGCAGTGACCTTGGTACCAGCGTTAGCTAAAAAAGCAGGGCATGTCTTCATGCTGCAGCGATCTCCAACCTACATAGCATCCTCGCCATCAGAAGATTCATGGAATCAAATCCTCAAAAAATTCTTTTCGACTAAATTGACCTACTTTATTATTCGATGGAAAAATATTTTATGGCAAAGCTTTACCTTTAATCTTGCCAAGAAATATCCTGAGACCATTAAGAAGCGTTTACTCGAGCAAGTTCAAGAGTTGCTAGGCCCAGACTTCAATATACAAAAACACTTTACGCCGACCTATAATCCTTGGGATCAAAGAATCTGTCTTGTTCCTGATGGCGATCTATTCGAGTCTCTTAAAGCTGGATCATCTTCAGTTAAAACAGATCTCATAGATTCATTTAATAAAAATGGTATAGCACTTAAGTCTGGAGAGCAGTTAGACGTTGATATCATTATTACAGCAACCGGGATAGAGCTTAATGCCTTGAGTAATATTGATGTTTCCATGGATGGTGTTGCGGTTGAACCTCATAACAAACTTGCCTACAAGGGCATGATGCTAGGCGGCATTCCTAATTTAGCCTTTTCCTTTGGTTATGTGAATGCATCTTGGACGCTAAGAGCTGATTTAACCTGCGAATATGTATGCCGATTACTCAATCAAATGGATAAGCAGGGTGTGACCACCTGTTGCCCAGAAGAAGATCCTCAAGCACTTGCCGATGATGATTACATTAACTTTAGCTCTGGGTATGTCCAAAGGGCTTTGAATCGAATGCCTAAGCAAGGGAAAAAATCACCTTGGAGAAATTATCAAAACTATTTACTGGATATTTTATATGTTCGAGTCTTCTCTATTAAAGATAAAACATTGCGCTTTTATAATCCCAAAAATTAATTTGAAAATTCGATATCTGCTTCCTCTATTACTATGGGCGCTTGGCATCATTAACTTGGCGAAGCCTTTTACTGGCTTTCTCTACTACTTCTCAACCTTTATTTTTTGGTTACTGCTGGTCTCACACTTAATCGAGTGCCTTGTTCTTAGAAAGAGAATTCTAAGTTCGACCGATAAGCCGGTAAAGGCCTTCACTATGACCTTTTTATTTGGAGTTATTTATCTAGTATCTATTGAGACTAAGGAACAATAGCTCAGCATCTTAATCTTGTTTCCTCGTCAACCACAATATCCATTAAGTGATTTCTCAAGCATTGGGAAAAACCTTTAAGTGAATCAATATTATCCAAAGTGTAAACACTCTCTGATATTGCATCTGAAGGATCACCTTTTATAAAGCTGGAGTCAATCGACCATGGCTGACTCTTATTTGTTGCATAGGCAGTCAATTGAATTTCTTCATAGCTATATTGTTTATTGGCTATCACGCACCTCAATAGGGATTGGGATGCATTGAATTCATGTGAATAGGTTAAGACTGTTTTTTGTGATCGCTGATTAAACCACGTGACATAGCTCTCAATTTCGTTTTTTAGATCATGAAGGGTTTTATACTCCGAAAGCTCTTTTACAGGTTCATTCTTTTGAGTCTTGATAAATGATTCATATTCGTTGGTCATATTTATCTCAGAAACCTCTTTCTGTAAGTGAGAGATGGCGCGCCCGGAGAGATTCGAACTCCCGACCCCTTGGTTCGTAGCCAAGTACTCTATCCAGCTGAGCTACGGGCGCACGCAAGCATTATACTTGAGAAATCTTTTTTAAATCGACTAGATTCTTTACCGAGATGTAAAAAAACTTTATATTGAACAACACATGCAATTTACACACATCTTAAATTTATAACTTAATGTCCTTTGAAACAATCATTGTCATCCTTCAGACTTTGGGGCCTTTTACTGTTCTGGTCACTGTGTATTTTTTGGTCACAGAGCTAAGGGAGCAAAATAGAGTTGCTAGAGCTAATGCTCGACAGAATATTGCAGACTCACATCAGAAAGTAGCCCTGGCTGGAATGAAACCCATTCTTGTTAAAGTGAAATTAAAGCTTAGAAACAATGAAGAGCTCACCAAAGAAGAGAATGCGGTTTATCTAACTTATTTTAGTGTGATGCTGAGGGCGAGGGAAAATCAGCATTACCAATTCAAAATCGGAATGCTTGATGAAGACGAATGGGAGGCCATGCTTGTTTCTTTCAAAACTCTCTTTAAAGAGCCTAAACATCTTGAGATATGGAGCTTTATTAAAATTACTTTTGCAGAAGATTTTGCTGAGCTTGTGGATGAGCAAATTAAACATAGTCAGCTATACGGGTAAAGAATAATGCAAAATGATCTAGAGCTTAATTACCTTACTCAATCTCTGTTACACCACCCGAGTCCATATATTATTTATGAGCTTGACGGCTCTATTGCATGGGCAAATATTGCTGCTAAATATATTTTTAACTTGACCGATCTTGATGCTCTAAAGGTTGCAAAGATAGATGAGAAAGTCACCTCAAATTTTGGAGACCAGGACTCTATCGCACTTTACTACGACACTCCAATTGAAATCTCTCTCCGAAAGATTACTTTTTATATGAGAACCCGAGTTCACATGATCCCTGTTGATGAGTCTAAAGGCATTATGCTGATTGAAATATTATGCTCTTCTCGTGCTGGGCTTGATGCTTTGCGTAAAACAATAGATTGCATTGAGTATGATCGCATTGAACTAGCTTACCAAAAGCAAGTGAACCTAGAGACCAATGAAGTTACTGGAGTAGAGGCCCTTTTGAGGCTCAGAGATGAGGATGGAAGTTACTTACGTAATGATTTGATCATCCCTCAGATAGAAGGTGAGAGCTTATTCTCCCTTGTTGTCCTTGAATCTCTAAAACAGCTTGAGAAATTTTTTGCCGTCAAGGAGAGCATTGGCCTTAAAGATGCCACCCTTTACCTTAATGTTTCAGCGCACACCATTATGCATCCAGAATTTTGTTCCATTTTCACAGACTTTGTAACCAAACATAGCTTGGAGCCCAATCAATTTGGCCTGGAGGTCACAGAAACGGCAGAGCTTGCAGATATTCAAATAGCCTCTGACTCACTAAACGCATTAAAAAAACAAGGGATCAAAATTGCTTTAGATGATTTTGGTGCAGGCTATGCTTCCTTAAGATATATCCAGGATCTGCCCATTGATGTGGTGAAGTTAGACAAGCATTTCACCTTTAATATAAAAGATCCTGTGACATCTAGACTCATTGGTTTTGTAACAGAGGTTTGCAAAGACCTTAATCTAGAGATGATCGGAGAGGGCGTTGAAACAGAGGAAGAGAGGCAATCGATGTTAGATCTGGGGTGCAAAATTGGCCAAGGCTATCTAATGCATAGACCAGCTTTCTTGGAATCATTTACTAGCTCAACAGAGGAGCATGATGGATAAACTGACACCTAAAGAAACTTCAAAAGGTGCAGAAGAGATTGTACTGACTCAAATCAAACAAGACTTTATTACTCCGGCTAACGCCATTTTTGATTACGTTGATATGGTTGAAAAAGTTCTCAATGATTTAGAGCTGGTATCAGAGGATGAAATTAGCCAAATTAAATCATCTTGCAGCAAACTCATTGACCAATATGACGAGGCCTTCATTTTAAACACCGGGGTCAATGCAAGCACGAATAAGAAATCTCCTGAAGAATACTCAGAGCTACGTCATAACCTAAGAACCCCCTTGAATGCAATTATTGGATACAGCGAAATCTTGATGGAAGATTATGAAGATGACTTGGAGCAGGGTGCGATTGATGATTTTCAACAAATTATTAATCTTGCAAGGGATACAGAAAAAGCAATTGAAAAATTTGTTGATTATATTCGCGGCGATTCCATTGATCTGAATGACGATAACGCTACCAGCCAACTTGAAAATGCTGAATCTTTATTTAAATCTCTTGGAGACATTGAATACTCCATTACCCTTAGTGATGAAATTAAACAATCTGACATCCTTATTGTTGATGACAATATTACTAATTGCGAGGTATTACAGCGACGTCTGTCCATGGAGGGTCTTAAGTGCAGAACAGCCTATGATGGCAATACAGCCATTACCGAGGTCTTTCGAAAAACTCCTGATTTAATACTCTTGGACGTTATTCTTCCTGATATTAATGGTCTGGAGCTCTTAAAAATGTTTAGAAAAGAACACAGCTCAGAGTCACTGCCCGTCATCATGGTTTCTGCTTTTAATGATGTTGATAGCATCTCTAAATGTATTCAACTGGGGGCTCAGGATTATTTGCCTAAGCCGCTGAATGGAACAATTCTCTTGGCCAAGGTTGTTGCTTCTTTAGAGCGAAAATTTTGGCGTGAAAGAGAGAAAGAGTTAGTGGATAAACTGCACATTCAAGCAACCACTGATCAGTTAACAGGAATTTTTAATCGTCGAGTGGTCTTTGAGGCTTTGGACGAGGCCATGGAAAATGCAAACGAAGCTCAAGATCGTGAATTTACGACAATTATGTTTGATATCGATTTCTTTAAACATGTCAATGATACCTATGGTCACGCTGGTGGCGACGCTGTTCTTATTTCATTTGCTCAGCTATTAAGAGATGAGATTACCTCTCCAAATATTGTTGGGCGTATTGGGGGCGAGGAATTTCTGGCCATTCTTTATCTCAATGAAGATCAGGCCCTGGAATTCTGTAAAAAATTAATTAAAAAAATTAACTCTAATTTAGTGAATTTTGATGGCACAGATATTAAAATTAGCACTAGTGGGGGAGTTGCATTTTCTTCAGAAACTTCTACCTCCGCGGACTTGACTAACAAGGCTGACGAACGTTTGTATGAGGCCAAGAAATCAGGAAGAAATAGGTTTCAATTTATTAATAGTGAATTAGTAGGAGATTAATCATGGCAAAGATACTCTATGTCGAAGACAATGAAATGAATCGAGACATGCTGTCTCGTAGATTAATCAGAAAAGGCTACGATATTATTATGGCTTTTGATGGTCAGGCTGGTTTAGACATGATGAGAAATGATAGCCCTGATCTAGTATTAATGGATATGGGTCTTCCTGTTCTTGATGGCTGGGAAGCAACCATTCAAGCCAAGGCAGATGAAAGCATTAGCGCCATACCAATCATTGCATTAACAGCCCATGCCTTAGAGTCTGATAAGCAAAGAGCCTTAGAGTGTGGTGCTAATGATTTTGATACAAAGCCAATAGACTTCAAAAGGCTGCTTGAAAAAATTGATGCTCTGTTATGAGCTAGACTGAACAATTGATTGGATCATCTTCGAGAGATTATCCATTGACACATCATCTTTTTTAACAAGACCTACAACTCTTTCATTCAGAAGCTCTTCTTGCACATCTGTTAAATCCTTGCCCGAGAAGACCAGCACAGGGGCTCTTTTATCCTCTGGAACATCCTTAATATAGTTTTCAAGAAATTCAAATCCATCCATTCTTGGCATCTCTAAGTCTAAGATAATCAAAGAAGGCTCCTCTTTAGCTCTCTCGAGACCATCCTTACCATCTCTTGCATCGATAGCCTTGTAACCAGCATCCTTGAGTATTCTTGTTAGTAACTCTCTGACATCTTTATCATCATCTATCACTAAAACCTTTTTATCTTTAGATTCATCTCCAAGATGACGCCTAACCGTGTTAATAAAATGAGACCTATCTATGGGTTTGGTTAAGTAATCATTTGCACCAAGAGAGGCGGCAAGATTAGATTGATTAAGCTGACTAATCATAATGACAGGTATGTCCTTTAATTCTTTGTCCGTCTTACATTCCTTGAGCAAAGACCAGCCATCACGTCCCGGCATCAGAACATCTAAAAGAATGAGTTTAGGCTTAACTTCGCGAATCAACTCCATGCCTTTTTCGCTGTTTGTTGCGCCCAGTAAAGTAAGATTGAGTTTCGAAATGGTTCGCTTGATTAGATCATGCATGGCGACATCATCGTCAACTAAGACCACTAAGTTGTCATGATCATCCATATTGATTACAGAGGTATCTAGATCGTCTTCATTGTACTCAGCGCATTCCCGGGGAACAGATAAAGTAAAGACTGAACCAACTCCTTCTTCACTAGTCAGTACCACTTCACCACCCATCATTTCAGCAAATTTCTTGGATATAGGTAAGCCTAAGCCTGTTCCACCATGGTTAGCAGAAGTGGAGCGTTCGGCCTGAGTGTATTCTTCGAAAACCTTGGCTACTCCCTCAGCACTCATGCCAGCACCTGTGTCTATGACGGCAAAATCAATAAACTCAATGCCTTCAACTGATCTGGCTCTCACATCAAGCGTGACGGTACCGTTTTTTGTAAATTTAAAACCATTACTTAAAAAGTTGGTTAAACATTGTCTGAGCTTAGTCTCATCCTGAGACATGGACCCCATGGCGCCATCAAAATTCACAACAAAGCCATTATCATTTTTAGCAGCCAGTGGCTCAGAAATATTTTTAATCGTTTCGACCATGTTCTCAATCTCAAAACTCGTAATAAACAGCTCCATTTTGCCAGCTTCAATTTTTGATAAATCAAGAATATTGTTAATCAGCGATAGGAGATGAGATCCAGATGAAGTAATTTTCTTGAGATCTGGAAGCAAGTCATCGTAGCCAAGATCTTCACAATCCTCGTAGAGCATCTCACCGTAACCCAAAATTGCATTCAGCGGCGTTCGCAGTTCATGGCTCATGTTGGCAAAGAATTTAGTTTTTTGATCGCTGGCATCTCTTGCCTCATCCCTTGCTGTTTCCATCTCACCTGTTCTGGCGTCGATCAGGCCATTAACTTCATCTGACATCCGAGAGAAGGCAACAAGCATAAGTTCCACGGAAGCTTCTTCGCTAGATTTTTGATCTGCATCGTTAGCAAGATCTCTCATCTTCTTAATATCATTAAGGATCAGAGTTCTAGCGCTACCATCAAGCTGGTCAGCCAGAGCCCCCATTTTTTCAATAATAACTTCATCTCTTTCATGTCGTCTCTTTGCTTGCTCTGCACGAATACCTTCCATCTCCAACAGATGTAATTTATAGCTTTTAAGAGCCGTTGATAGTTGACCAACTTCATCCTTTTCAGAGGCTAGCAGACCTTTTCTAGGCGGCATTTCTTGTGAATGATCACCTTTGGTCAGACTCTCAAGAACTAAAATAGCCTTAGTGATTCCTCCAAAAGCTCTTGTCGTTACAAAAGCAATAAGTGAAATAATCAATATTACAAAAGAGATAGCTGCTATGTAAGTAATATTCAATACATATGCTGCTCTTAAGATATTTTCACGCTCATCTTTAAATACGAACAACTGGGCTTCATCAGCAGAGAGGTATGAGCTCAATGGCAGTAATGTAATTGAAGTGCCTAGCTCAGTATCTTTCGCCGAAAATCTTGATCCATTAAGCTCTTTAAAAGAGCTAGCTTTAGTTACTAGCTTATTAAAATTTTCATCATCAAATAAGTTGTCCTCTGAATCACCAAATTGTTGGTAATAATCATTTAATGAAATTAAACCGGTGTCTGTGTTGATTGCTGTTCTGACTTCAAACTCGTCCTCAAAAATTTCCAGCCCTTTTCGAATATCTACACCAAGCACAATGATAGCTAAAGTCTCACCTTCAATCGTCACTGGGAAAGTGACCGACTGATTTAACGTGGCTGCTTGCTCTTGATTCTTATCTTGAATTTTTACAATGGCTTGTCTGGGTCTTGTTGCGGCATCGCTCAAAAACGAGTCTAGATAACTAAAAAAATCCGGTCTTGCATTAGGTGAGCAGGGGTCAACGCCCAGTAGATCAAGAGCTCCACCGCAATAAATTCTTTCTCCCGTGGGAAAGTAAGCCATCACATAACTTAGTTTTCCATAATCAAGCTCTTCTTCAAAAAAGAGCTCTAGTAAGTATTGAGCATCCCCAATTCTATTGGCGCTAATAGTATCAAGAAAAGGATTTGTAAATATATTGCTTTGAGCTACCTCATCAAGAAATATCTCAGAATCTGGTTCCCAATAAGATGAATTCTCACCGGTAATAGGGAGCCATTTAGACATCACATCAAAATTCTTATTATAGGTTTGATACCAGGCAGACTCGTAAAGAGTCAGCAAGGATTCATTCGAGGAGTCTTCTTGGATATTTTCTCTATAACCAAAGGAGAAAATAAAAATAGCCGCAACGAGGATGTTGCCCACAACTCCAAACAATAAAAGCTGCAGTCTTATGGGCATTATTAAGTTAAGTTCCGACTATCTTAAGTTTAATAAGGCAGGGATTTAGTCAAGTTCAAAGGTCAATTTGATCTGAACATTATTCACTTTAACCGATGTGCCGTTATACATAGGCGGCTCATATAGAAATTTTCGAACAGATTTAATCGCAGCTCGATCAAAAACACCGGCAGGCGTACTTTCAACAACATAGGGATCAAGAACAGAACCGTCAGTATCCACGTCAAATTCAAGCATTACAGATCCTTCAAGCCCTAAGCGGATAGCTCTTCGTGGGTACTCTGGGGCTGGGCTTGAGACTCTAGTGACCTCAATTTCAGTGCCGTCATCGCCTACATATCCTTTATCACCTGCAAAAGCCGGCCCCGAAATGGCAGCTACAAGAGCAAATGTTAATAACAGATTGAATTTTTTCATAGTTTTATATAGTTATATATTAGTTTAACCCTATGTATAATTCATAAGGCATTTAATGCTATACATAATAACAATAAATTCTCTATGAAAAAAGTAAAAGATCATTTAAACGAACAAAGGTATTGGGATATTTTTACAATCACAGAGACTGCTTCTTTGTTTGATGCTGCTAAATTAATGCATAAAAATAAAATTGGAGCCTTGATGATCTCAAAAGGGGATGTGGCTAAGCTTTCTAAGTCTTCTATAGTTGGCATCCTGACCGAAAGAGATATTGTCTATGCTTTATCTGCTGGGCCTGAAGCCATTGGTGAAAAAAAAGTTTCTGACTTTATGACAAAAAAACTTATTTTTACCTGCCCAGACACCTCAAACGATGATGCAAAAAAATTAATGCTTGAGAATCAAATCAGGCACTTGCCTGTCTTCTCCGATGAGCATCTTGTGGGCATTGTTTCGATGAGAGACGTTTTTAATTCTTAAGACTAGAGTTTTTATGAAGATGTTCAAAAAGCTCTCTTACGCCTCTCTCGTATTTCCCGGATCTGCGGCAGGCATGCCAATCTTTATTTTTATTCTTCCTTACTACGCAGGGGACCTAGGTCTAGGTCTTTCGATGGTTGGTATATTATTTTTCTTAGGCAGGATCACAGATATTTTTACTGACCCTATCATGGGGGTTCTGATCGATAAATATCCTTCCAAATGGGGCAAGCATAAGCACTGGATCTTTATGTCTGCACCAATTCTTATGGTGGCAACCTACTTTATTTTTATACCGACTACTACAAGCCCATCTGCTTTTTACTTTTTTGCTAGCCTTTTGCTTCTGTATACAGGCTTTACTCTTTGCACAATCACTCAATTATCATGGTCATCATTTCTGGCTCCTAATTATGACGATAGGACAAAGCTTTTAACCTTGAGAGAGTTAATGTCATTGCTCAGTATGTTCTGCGTCATCACAATACCTGCGATTGTTGAGCTGTACGACACATCTCTTGAGGCCAAGGTCTTTGCTATTGGTATCTTCGTCCTAATATGCACTCCATTGCTCACTGCCAATGCTCTAAAGCAAGTACCAGATTCTATGGCTTCCCATAATAGAGTCAAAAATGAAAACCCTTTTAAAACCTTTGGTGGGTTGTTCGCTAATAAAATGCTCAATAAAATTGTTTTTGCTGCGGTCCTGATTGGTTTTTGTACAGGTCTCAATGGAGCCCTTTATTTAATTTGGATGGAAGTAGTTGTTGAGTTACCTGAATACTCTTCTCGGTTAATGCTGGTTTATTACGTGGTGAGCGTCTTAGGCTTGTGGATTTGGCGAGAATTGAGCATTAGAACCTCAAAACACTTTTCAGCAGGGGTAGCGTGTATTTATGCGATTAGTATTTTAGCTATCGGTTTCATAGGTTATGGATTTATTAAAGAGCTCGAATCCTTTGCTCGACTTATTGCGGTTAGCTCGTTCATTATCTTGTATGGTTTTGCCTTCTCTGGTCCTTTGCCCTTAATCAATGCAATTATTGCTGATATCTCAGATAAGCTAGCTCTTGAAAAAAATGAGAGCATCTCGGGCACCGTGTTTGCTTATCTCACCACATTAACAAAAATTGGTTTTGCTTTGGCTGCCTTGGTACCTTATTTAATTCTAGAAATGGTTTGGGGTTTTGATATATCTCTTGGGACATCTAATACCGAAGAATCCAAGATGGGCATCTTTTATCTTTATACATTTATACCTATAATTGGTTACGCAATTGCTGCCTTTTTGTTATTTACTCATACCTTTGGAAGGCAAGAGCATGCAGATGTTGAATCTACCTTGAGAGATACCCAATGAACTACCAAAAGTACGAGTGTGTAATTTGCGGATATATCTATGATGAAGAGGTTGGAGATCCCGATGATGGTATTCCTGCTGGCACTAAGTGGGAAGACATCCCAGATGATTGGACCTGCCCAGAATGTGGCGTTAGTAAGTTTGATTTTGAATTGATTGAAAATTAATCTTGCCCTCTCATTCATATGAGTTTTCGATCAATTTTTCAGCTCATAGCAATCATTACCTTATTTGCCTCCACACCTATTTTAAGTAACCCCAGCTCGACTTCTGCTTTTCAATACTCAATTGGTGACATGAGCATTTCCAGCCTGTTCGAAACCCATAAGAAGTTTCAGCTTGGTTATGATGAGTACCAGCCGGGAGATTTATTATCGTTACCAGCACTCCCTGAATTGGAGGTATATATTCTGTTTGGAACTTGGTGCCATGATTCTGAAAGAGAGGTGCCTCGCTTGCTAAGACTGCTTCAGGAGCTGAATATCCCTGACAAGCACATTCATTTAATTGGTTTAAATCCAAGCAAAAGTGAGCCGCTCAACAGAGAAATAATTTTCAATGTAGAAAAAACCCCGACCTTTATCTTTTTAAAAGGCAAGCAAGAGATTGGCAGAATTATTGAGAAGCCTGGGGTGAGCCTTGAATCAGACCTGCAGATAATCTTAGCAAGGTATTAATCCAAGTGAAGAGCAGCGATACGCTGCGCTTCATTGTAATTCACATAAAAAGTTGCATATTGTTTGCGAAACTGAGCAATAGGGCCGTCCATGTCGCACAGGACTGGCTTGAGTGCAAATTTCTTATGCTCCCAAATAGGGATGTCTTCTTTAACTTGTTTATCAATATCCGCAATGATGGCTGCGCCGACTCCACCCTTGGGTGCTTCGCCATTAACTTTCTTTTGTAAAAATGAGAAACGAACAATGCATTCTTCATCTTCAATGGGTGTAGTCGAGCCTAAGAGTAGGGTGTCACAAATACCTTCAAATTTGGTTGCATTATCTCCAGGGCCATTAGAGTAGGCCGTGATCTTGCCTTCAACGGTTCCTCTTGGAGTTTCCATATTGGCTTCTTGCACAGACACTCGCTTTTGATTGTCGTAAGACACTTCAAAATCCGGATAGCTGACCACCCCATGAACATATTTAAAATGCGCGGCATCCACAGCATTTTCTGCCATATCTTGGATATGACACTTAACACTGTATTCAAACCGAACAAATTCATCGCTCCATTCTGGGTCCAAGACTTCTGGGTATGTCTCAACCTCATACGAAGGCTCTAAGCCTTCTGGGTGATACCAAGCATAGATGAGATTGTTTTTCTCTACAGTAGGGTATTTAAAAATTTTAGTTTCCTTGGCTTTTGGGGGAATATTTTTGGCATAAGGTATAGAATCCACCTTTCCGTTTGTATCCCAATGCCAAGCATGAAATGGGCATTCTATGCATTCATCCTTAACCATTCCTCCATGACCTAAATGCGCTCCTAGATGAGGGCAGTAGGCATCAAGCATTGTGGCAATACCCGACTCTGTTCTAAATAGCACCTGATCCTGTGAAAAATAACGCACAGCTTTTACGTCACCTACTTTTAGGTCTTCAGAGTAATCGATCACAAACCAGCCAAATGGAAGAGGCATAGGGTATCTTTTTTTATCAGTCATAGTTTTTCAGGTTTATAGTTTAAGTAATGTTTTAGCATTCTGCCCTAGGAAAAGTGGTAAAACTTCTTCCTTCAATGGCACATCTTGCATTTCAGTAAAAATCTTTTCAAGCGTTAAGCCCATTGGAAAGTATCCCGCATACATTATTTTATTACGACCGCGGGTGTTGGCAAAATTAATAATGTCTTTTGGGTAATGCTTTGGCGAGAAGGCGCTGGTTGAATAATAAAGATTTGGATACTTCAACATCAACTTGCAGGCCAGTGCCGTCCATGGTTCTGCACCATGACGCATGACAAATTTTAACTCTGGAAAGTACCAGCAAACTTCATCAATCAACTCGACTTTTTGAGGAGCCATGGGAATCCTTGGGCCTGGAACACCAACACAGCAAAAAAATGGTATGTCGAGCTCAATACACATTTCATAGATGGGATGCCAGCGCTCATCATTGATTGCAATTTGTGGATACATGCCAGAAGGGAAGGCGCTGACTGCCTTAATACCATGAGTCTCATATATTCTTTTAATATTTTCAGCCTCGTTGGGAGTGTTTGGGTTAACTGGTAGGTCAAAGAAAAATCTATCAGGATGGTTTTTACCGGCAAGAATCTTGACGTCGGACTTTTCATGAAAACCAACCATGGCTTGGTTGATATTGTATTTGTCCATTTCTGCTATCGTGTACTGCACAAAGTCATCATGCGAGCCAGTTTCAGGTATATCTTTGAACATATATTGAGCTGGCATTTTAAACATCGTTTTAGATTCCTCATCTCGCAGCAAGGGCTCCATAAAGGTATACCAGTCAGAACGATCTTCTTGCTCAGGAATACCAAGCATGAGATCAACCGTAAAAATGTTTTTATTAATATCCATATATAAATTCTAACGAATTAATTCCACCTAAAGCGATGAATTTTAAATAAAGCATGAATACTTTATTTTCTACTTGACGAATAAGATTGCAACGATACCCATCAAGACATAAATTCTCCACCATTTACATCTAAGCTTGAGCCAGTAATTACTTTTGCTAGATCTGAAATTAAGAAGAGAGCAGCATTCGCACAGTCGCTGTCATCTGGTATCACTCCTAAAGGAATATCCTTAACGACATCGGCAATTACTTTGTCTGGCGTGACTCCCATTGCTTGGGCTGTGTAATTAACATACATCTCAACTGGTGGACCCCACATCCAACCCATAAAGACTGAGTTTACTCGTATGCCTTTTGGCCCCAGCTCTTTAGCTAAAATCTTTGTGGCAGTGGAGAGGGCTCCCTTAGAAGCTGCGTAGCCGCCCTGAGTTGGCAATGGTTTTTTTGTGATTAGGCTATTGATCATGACGATTGCACCATTTGATTTAGCTTCCATTCTTTTCACAGCCGCCATTGTCAGGTTCATGGTCCCAAAAAAATTAGTATTCATAGTTTCCTGCCAATCTGAAAAATCAGAATCACATATTTCTTTGAAATCACCAGCCCGATAAGCACTATTAATTAACCCATCAACTTTTCCGTATTTATCAATCGTTGCTTGTACCAAATTCTCACAATCAGACTTACTGGTGATGTCACATGGAACAGCTATTACCTCTGATCCAGCAGCGGAGATTTCTGCTTCCAATTTTGTTAATAACTCGGTTGATCGAGCTGCAATGACAAGTTTTGCTCCCTCGCGGGCCGCCCCATAGGCTAATTCCTGACCTAAACCTGGACCAATGCCCGATACGATTACCACTTTGTTGTTTAAAATCATGAATTTTCCTCTTTTTTAATGTAGTTTTGGATATAGTGTTTAAAATTGTTCTCAATATATTTTTCTTCTAGACCGAATTCTTCTAGTGAATATTGGTGAGCTCCCATTTCGTGTTGATTTTCCTCCTTCCAAGCCTTCATTGCATTCTCTGCTTGATCACTAAAATCTTCGTCAATGAATTCATAGACGCTGGTCATTTCTGCAATAGGGTCTTTGATCATCTTAAGAAAATCTAAATCTAAAAAGTTGGATTGATTCTTTTGACTAACCTCCATGCAATGATTTAATGCATTTGCAAGTTTATTTGCCCAATGAGCCCCAATAGAATCTTTGTCATAACTGTTAGTTAGCGGCTCAAATAGGTTAGCGCACATTGAGCAAAATGATGGAACAGTTTTATGGGGATCTCTATGTGTCTGGATGATCTTTGAATCCGGGAACACCGTTAAGACTTTATCAATGAAACCCAAATGATGTGGTGACTTTAAAACCCAACGCTTGTCAGCCCTCCCTGGGTTTTGCCATTGCAAATATTGCAACATCACCTTTAGCTGCTTATACGCATGCTTGTGGTCCTGCTGGGTCACCCATGCGGAGTAAGAGGGCAGTCTCATAAAAGACTCAGGTACGGTGCTAAAAAATGTGTGTTCCAGGAGTAAAATTTCTTCATCTGCTCCTTTGTAATCCCAGGGATGAATGGTTAGAGCATCAGGAGATGCTGCTACTACAGCCTCAACTTCTGCCTTGCCTAGATTGAGTCTTTCAAACGGGTTACCTCGTTCTTCGCCTTCTAGCATGGCTGGGTTTCTACCCTCCCACCAGAGCATAGCTGTGTGGTTTGGATCAGCGGCTAGCAATCTATGTGTCATGGTGCTGCCTGTTCTTGGTAGTCCTACTATTACAATAGGAGCTTTGATTTGCTCGTCCAAAATTTCTGGATATTTTTCTACGTCAGCCTCTAGTCGCAAGATGTTAGCTAGCACGCCGATCAATCTATGGTGTTGAGCTTGCATGCCGATGTCATTTAAATCGGCCTCAAGATTAATTGAGTCAATCAATCGATGAAATCCATCAAGAAATAAAGGGTTGCCAAAGTTTTTTAAGCCAGTAATAGATTCTGCTTCATTGATAAGGGCTTTCGCATTAAGCATGATTGGTCTCCAGTTCATTAATTGGTTTGACAGTTACAGTAGGAATGGGGCAGTTTTTAGAATCTATCCATCGCAATAACATTGCACCATTATTCCTTCCCTCGGTGATCACATTATTTTCTATGTTTAACTTGTGGTGACTGACTATAATTTTAACTGTGTTCGTATATTGATCTATGTGAGCAGTAGCTGCATTTAAGTGAATTGGATTGTGTCTATAGTCCAGAGATTCCATCCAGTAATTTTCTAGCTGAAAGTTCCAAAATTCACACTCAGGAATGGGTGAAATAATTTCAAGGCATTCACTTGCATTGAAGTCATAGTACCCGTGCAGATAAAAAATTTTTGGATCACCTCCGGCAGCCTGAAAAAATGTTTGGTCTCCTAGCGGGAGGGCGTTCCTGTGGTTGGTTTTAAAGTCATTAACCCATGCAAGGAAAGTTCCAGCCGTGCCTCTAACGAATGCCAGTGAGTTTGCGAGGTGTTGACTCAATTCACCTGCGGTTAGAAGCGAGGGTGTCTTTCCTTCGGCAAGATTCTTAATATGAATGAGTGCATGCTTCTGATCTTGTCTTTGTGAATAAGTTTGACGAACAATGAGCATATTAACGCTAGTTGGCAAGTGTAAGTAGTTTTGTGATGATTGGTTAGGGCCTAGTGTCAAAGTAAAGCTTCCATCTTCTTGAATGAGCATTTCAGAAATATCTATCTCGCCCATAGAGGCCATGGTTCCATCAATTGAATATCTGTTTTCCTTTAAACCAAAGCTTAGATAGTCTGCTTGTCCAATATTTCCAAAAACCTCATAGGAGCATGCACCATTAATATTAGAGTTAAGATAAATGTTATCTGGATTATCTGCACCAATCTTGGCAGTCTCGTGGGATAAGCTATAAAAAGATGGATGGCTTGAGCTGGAGTGCTCGATATTCATCTCAAGAGCGAGTCTGAGCAATCTTGTCAGGTATCTATAGCCCTCAACTTCATCAACCTCACTGAGATCTTTTTGATTAGAGACAACCTCGCCAAGCAATTTCAATTCATCACAAAAATCATCCCATGTTTGTTTTAAATTTTTTCGCATACCTTTCTTTTTTATTATCTAGAAATATATTAAGGTTACTAGTAAATCATACAAATTTTAAGATGCCAAAACCTCAAGAAAGAAACCAAGAAGAGACTAAACTTATTTTTCAGAAATGGTTAGTTCAAAAGCTGCCCGAAGCATCTAATTTACATGTTGAGATTTTGGGTGGGCCTGAAAATACAGGCTTCTCTAATGAGACCTTAAGTTTTCAAGTTTCCTATACTCTTAGCGATGAGGAGGTCAGCTCGGGTTTAGTATTGCGATTTTATCCTGAAGGCTTTTTCGTATTCCCAGACTATGACATCCATAAGCAGTTTTTAATCATGCAAAAACTTGCCCAGCATGATGTTAAGGTTCCAACAGTTCTGTGGTATGAGTCAAGCAAAGAAGTTTTTGGAACTTCTTTTTATGTGATGGAGATGGCTAAGGGAGACGCACCTTCAGATAATCCTCCTTTCCATCAAGAAGGCTGGGTTGCAGATGCATCAGAGGATGTGAGAGAGAAAATTTGGTGGGGCTGGGTTGAAGAAATGTCTAAAGTTCATCAAGTGGATATAACCAAGGGAGATTATGAATTTCTTAATAGACCCAAGCTTGGAGAATCCTACTTAGATCAGGAGCTTAATTATTATTTTAATTTTCATGACTGGGCTATGGAGGGTGAAGAGCATCCTATTGCCGATCAAGCTAGGAATTGGTTAAAAGATAATAAACCTAAATCTAATCAATCATCGATTATTTGGGGCGACTCACGATGTGCAAACATCATGTATCTACCGGATGGAGAGATCTCAGCTGTTCTCGATTGGGAGATGGCATCGCTGGGGGATCCTTGTATGGATCTTGCTTGGGGTATTGCAGTCGATGATTGCAATTCAAAAGGAGCTGGTGTCGATAGATTGCCTGGTTTTCCTGGTCCCGTTGCAACCATTGCAAAGTGGGAGGCATTAACTGGATATAATGCTGATAATTATGATTATTTCTATATCCTAGCTTTATATAAATTTGCTGTCATCATGATCAAAGTTGTCCGTAAATTAGAGCATTATGAGATCATGCCCATGGGTCTAAATGCTCATATTAATAATCATGTCACTCCCATTTTAGAAGCAAAACTTAAGGAACTATAACCATGGCAATTTTTTCGATCTCTCAGAATGAAGCTGGGAAAAAGCAACTATCTCTTAAAAGCCCAGTAGATCTATCTCACATTGATACTTATGATTGCGCAACCAAGGATGAGATAACTCAAGTCATGACCAACGCTAAGATTGCACAGTCTAAGTGGAAGCAAACTACCTTAAAAGAGCGTGCCGCACTTATTCACAGAGTTGCAGATGTTGTCATTCAACAACAAGATTTAATTATGGAAGTGGTAATGAGAGAAACTGGAAAGCCCGTGCAAGAAGCCATGTCTATGGAAGTCTTCTCCGCAGTGGACTCATTGGTCTTTTATGCTAATCGTGCAGAAAAGTGGTTGCGTGATAAGAAAATTAAGATGCATGGACCAATGAAGTTTCTTAAAAAAACAATTATTACTTACAAACCAAGAGGTGTTGTTGCAGTTATTACCCCCTGGAATGGCCCCTTTATTCTTTCGATAAACCCAGTAATTCAGGCAATATTATGTGGCAATAGTGTTGTGGTAAAGCCTTCTGAGGTTACCCCTATGTCTGGAGCGCTTGTTCAAGAGATTTTTGCCCTAGCTGACGCGCCCATGCACTTGGTTCAAACACTTATTGGCGATGGAGAGACAGGAGCTGAGTTGATCAACCAAGGTCCTGATAAAGTCTCTTTCACTGGAAGTGTTGCAACTGGAAAGAAGATCGCTTCTAAGTGTGGCGAAATGCTTATTCCATTTAGTTTAGAGCTTGGGGGCAAAGATGCCATGATTGTCTGCTCAGATGCTGATATCAAAGATGCAGCAAGTGGAGCAGTGATGGGTTCATGCATGAATGCTGGCCAGTATTGCTGCGGCACAGAAAGAATTTATGTAATGGCAGATGTGTATGATGAGTTTGTCAAAGAGGTTGTATCAATTACCAAGTCTTTGATCCAAACAAATGATTGCAAGGGCGATGTGGGACCAACTTTTTGGGACAAGCAGATAGATATTATTGAAGATCATGTCAATGATGCTATAGCTAAGGGCGCAAATGTTTTGGCTGGAGGTCAAAGAAATCCATCTTTCTCAGGCCTATATTTTGAACCTACTGTTTTGGTCGATGTAACCCATGAGATGAAGATTATGAAAGATGAGACCTTCGGTCCTATCATATCGATCATGAAAGTAGAATCTGAGGATGAGGCATTAATTTTGGCTAATCAGTCACATTTTGGCCTGAATGGTAATGTGTGGACAAAGGATTTAGTTAAGGGTCAACGAATTGCAAGCTCAATAGAAACGGGAGCATGTTCTGTTAACGACATGGCTATGAGTTATGGGATTAATGAAGTTCCTTTTGGTGGAGTTAAGAATAGCGGTCTAGGTGTCGTGAATGGTAAAGAGGGTTTGCTGGGTTATGCTCATGCCATGCCAATCATTATTGGTAAAAAATCTGCTTCTGCATATCCATATACCGATAAGTCCCTAGAACAGCTCAAAGGCGCTTTAAAAATATTCTGGGGCAATAAGATAGTTAGAAAGATTTTTGGATAATAGAGTTTTATAAAACCTCAACCTCAACCTCAATTTCTTTGAGACCGTGCTCAGCCTCTGAGAGGGTAGAGGTTGCACTTTTGATTTTATCCTTAATAGCTTCCAAATCATCGTTGCTTAATTCTGTCTTGAGCGTATCCAGGAGCTTCTCAATATTAATATCTTCCATATCATCTGACTCGATTTTGATTTTAATTTTTTTGTGGACATCTCCGCTATCTGTTTTAAATAGCATCACATTGTGATCTTCTATTCCATGTAACTCAGTATTGTTACCATTTTTTTCTTTCCATTGTCCTTTCATGCCTTTCATTGAATGAGGTGGTCGTTTGGTATCAATCATCATGACGCGGCTATCCATGGAGCGACTTGGTTTAGGGGCAATAAAATCGTCAAGAATAATAGCCAGACCAATGATGGACCCTAAAATAATAGCTTGTATATATTTTTCGTTCATATGTATTTTAGTTATGTAATATATTTAAGATAGCTGGAGGGTCAAATAAATTCAAGCCTTACTTTGGTTTAGCCACATCAAGATAAGAGGGTGTTTCTCCACCGCCATGCACTTCAAGTGCTGCCCCAGTAATCCATTCAGCCAGTGGCGATGCAAAAAAAATACAGGCATTAGCTATATCCTGAGGTTTACCCATTCTTTGGAGGGGAATAGTCTTGGCCACTTTATTGATCTCAGACTTACTGCCGTAATGAACAATTGAATTTTCTGTTTCAATATACCCAACAATAATAGAATTCACTTTAATCTTAGGTGCCCACTCTACGGCAAGAGTTTTGGTGAGATTAACAAGCGCTCCTTTGGCTGCTCCATAAGCAGCGCTCCCTGGGGTAGGTCTTGTGGCAGTCACGCTGGATATATTAATAATATTGGAAATACTCTTTTGCCTCATCATAACTTTTGCAACTTTTTGACTCAGGTTTAAAGGAGCCATTAAATTAAGATCAATAATGGCTTGATGAAATTTAGGAGAGGCGGATATAGAATCAGCTAATGGGGCTCCACCTGCATTGTTAATTAATACATCTAATTTTTTATAGCGCGTTTGAATTATCTTTAATGCTTTGGCTATAGAATCTAGATCCCTGATGTCGCATTCAACAAAAAATGCAGCATTGCCCTTAGATTGAATGTTTCTAGAAGGCTTATTCCTTGCCAATACAATGACATTAGCGTCTAGTTTTAAAAAACTTTTTGTAATGCCGATGCCAATACCCTTAGTGCCACCGGTAATAAGGATAGTTTTATTCTTAAAATTTATATTATTCACAGGCACCACAAAAATATTTACTTGGTGAAATTATAACCTTCAGGAAGTATCTCAGATAGCTATCCTTATCTATTTATATTTATACATTTGACAAAATTAATCTCAATGATACTCATTGATTCGTTGATAAGTTTGTATAATCTATAACTTCTAATATCAACATTAATTTGGAGCCTATTTTATGAAAATTGCAATTCTTGGCGGTACAGGGGCTTTAGGCAAAGGCCTTGCTTCAAGATGGATGAAAGCTAATCACGAGGTGCTCATTGGAAGCAGAGATATTGCTAAAGCAAAAGAAATTGTTGCGGAATTGGGATTGCCAGATTCCCATGCATATCTGAATATTGATGCGGCTGAGCATTGCGATATTGCCTGCATAACTGTTCCTTTTGCGCATCAAGAAGCCACACTCTTAAGCGTGGATAAAAAATTAAAAGATAAGATTCTTATTGATGCAACAGTTCCATTGGTTCCACCAAAGGTCATGCGTGTTCAACTGCCAAAAGAAGGTTCGGCGGCTTTAAAAGCTCAAGGTTTACTTGGAGAGGACACCATTGTCGTTTCAGCCTTTCAAAATATATCAGCTGAACTCCTGCAAACAGATAAAAAAATAGATTGCGATGTTTTAGTTTCAGGTGATTTTCTAGAAGCTCGGACAACGGTGATTGGTTTGGTAGAAGATGCTGGACTTAAAGGCTGGCATGCTGGTCCCTTGTGTAATTCTGTTGCTGCAGAGGCCTTAACATCTATATTGATTGCTATTAATAAAAAACATGCCTTACAACATTCGGGTATTAAAATTACAGGCATTTAAAATAGTCAGAGAGATATTATCAACTCAATAACATTAACAGCCCTAGAGGGTTTGCCTCTCATTCAACCAGGGGATGATCTAGCCTCACTAATTATTGATGAGCTTATAGCTCAAAATCTCACTCTTGAGGATGGAGATATTCTGGCTGTTGCGCAGAAAGTTGTTTCAAAATCAGAAAATAGATACTTAGATATATCCTCCATAACGCCCAGCAAAGAGGCTGTAAACTTGTCGCATAAAATTGAGAAAGACCCTCAATTTATTCAGGCAATTCTCAATGAATCCAAGCAAGTGGTTCGTTACAGAATGGGCGTACTTATAGTTGAGCATAAACTTGGATTTATTCATGCCAACGCTGGAATTGATCGCTCTAATATAGACCAGAGCTCTAATCAGATTTTATTACTTCCAGAGAACCCAGATTTATCAGCGCAGAATCTATGCAAGTCCATAGGCAAGCATTTTAATAAAAACATTGGTTTGATAATTTCAGATACTATGGGTCGACCCTTTAGAAATGGCATTGTGGGATTTACGATTGGTAGCTCTAATATCGAATGTGTTGTAGACGAGCGGGGTAAGCAAGATTTGTATGGCAACACTTTAAAAGTAACCCAGATTGCAATCGCAGATGAGCTCGCAGCCGCTGCCTCTTTGTTGATGGGTCAAGCGGATCAAAAAAAACCTGTTGTATTGATACGCGGTTACAAAGCACCATATTCAGCTTCAGCCTCTGGCAACGATCTGATTCGCAGTGAGGATGAGGATCTTTTCAGATGAAAAATTACCTTTTACTTTGTGGAGGCGTTGGTGGCGCTAAATTAGCACTAGGGTTTTCAAAAATTCTACCAAACTCTAATCTAACAATTGCTGTTAATACTGGCGATGACTTCAATCATCTTGGTCTCAAGATTTGTCCTGATCTTGATACTGTCCTTTACACTCTAGCCAACCAATCAGATTTATCTAAAGGTTGGGGTAGATCAAATGAATCCTGGGAGATGCTTGCTGCCCTTAAAAAGCTTGGTGGTGAAACCTGGTTCCAGCTTGGGGACAAGGATTTAGCCACTCACATTATAAGAACTCAACTCCTAGCAAATGGCAAGAATCTTTCTGAAATTACTCAAGAGCTGTGTGACCGATTTGGGGTCAACGCGAATATTTTACCCATGAGCCATGAACCTGTGGAGACATACATTCAAACACAAAATAGGCTTTTATCTTTTCAGGAATATTTTGTAAAATTTAAATGTGAGCCACCAGTTACTGATTTCGTATTTAAAGGACTGGATAAAGCCGTGTTCAATCCTTCGATCAACTTGACTCTATTTGATGAGATTATTGTTTGTCCTTCTAATCCATTTGTCAGCATTAATCCTATTATCCAACTTGATGGCATCAACCAATATTTGAAATCTAACACACACAAAGTTAGCGTAGTTAGCCCTATAGTCAATTCTAAATCTCTTAAAGGTCCAACATCTAAAATTATGACAGAGCTGGGTTTAGACGTTTCTGTGAACGCTATCGCAGATTTCTACATGGATTATGCTAAAACAATTTTTGTAGACTCGCTTGATAGCCATCAACTGCATCAAATTCATGATAAAGGTTTTGAAACTCATACAACACCATTGGTCATGAATAATCTGGAATCCAAGATTCAACTAGCCCAATCAATTTTTAACTATCTAGAAACTAAATAATGTGTTGATGGAAATCTTTATTCCTGTTAAAAAATACACCGACTCTAAAGAGCGCTTGAGCACAATTCTATCCAAAGAAGAAAGGGCACTTCTTGCTGAAAAAATGGCTTTGAAAACGGTTAATGCATTTTTAAACATTGATATTAATGCTCACATTATCTTGATATCAAACGATCCTCAACTAGCTATTGATGGCGCAACAACCTTCGTCACTGATTCTTCATTAAACGCAGCAATACATGAGGCCATTAGCAATTCTCAACATAGTGGTTTAATAATGATTGCTCATGCTGACCTTCCTAGGATTAATACTCAGGATATAGAGTCAATCATAAAAGAGCATAATTCTGAGACTGTAACCATTATCTCGGATGAGAGCGGTACCGGTACAAACAGCCTGCTATTTGATAGCTCTATAATATTTAATTTAAAATTTGGACAAAACAGCTTTGCGTTATTTCAAAAAGAATTTACTGCACATGATATTCCCTGGCGATCACCTCCATGGATTTCGATGCAGCAAGACCTTGACTCGAGTGACGATTACTTCAAACTAATTGAATATATTAATGCATAACAATGGATATTAAGGATCACTCTAATTTATCTCTAAGAAAACTGATTGCCAATCAAGGTATTGAATCTGTAGATTTGAAGGCCTTATCAAATATAGCAATCTCTGAATCTTTGGTTCAAGCATCCTTTGCTAAAAAAACTTCTTATTATGGGCAGCAGATTACTTTTTCTCCTAAGGTATTTATCCCTCTCACTTTTTTATGCCGTGATGTTTGCCACTACTGCACTTTTGCTCAAACTCCAAAAAATATTGAATCACCATACCTTTCTATAGACCAAGTAATTGAAATTGCAAAAGAAGGCGAGCGTCAGGGCTGCCATGAAGCATTATTTACTCTTGGCGATAAGCCAGAGCTTAGATATAAGGCAGCCAGAAACGCATTATCTGAGCTTGGATATTCCACCACAAATGAATATTTAGCTGCCTGCGCGCAAGCGGTTCTTGATCATACGTCGCTAATTCCTCACTTAAATCCGGGATGCTTGACGCCTCAGGAGCTAACTATGCTTAAGCCATTAAGTGGGTCCATGGGCTTAATGGTTGAGTCATTGTCGGAAGAGTTAATGAAGAAAGGTCAAGCTCATCATGGCTCACCAGATAAAGATCCTGTTTTTCGTTTGCAAACACTTGAGGAAGCTGGAAAGCAAAACATTCCATTCACTACAGGCATTTTAATTGGGATTGGAGAGACCCGTCTTGAAAGATTAGAGGCATTATTAAAAATTGCAGACCTTCATTTTAAGTACGGGCATATACAAGAAGTCATTGTCCAAAATTTTAGAGCCAAGCCAAATACACTCATGGCAAATGCACCAGAACCATCATTTAGTGATTTACTCTGGACCATTGCAATGGCCAGATTAATACTGCCTGGTGCTATTAGCCTTCAGGTTCCACCTAATCTGAATGATGCTTATCTTGCTGAACTAGCTGTTTCAGGAATCAATGATTTTGGAGGCATTTCTCCGGTCACTAAAGACTTTGTTAATCCAGAGGCACCATGGCCAGAAATCCAGAAACTAGAGAAAGTTGTTAATTCATTCAATCAACACCTGCTTCCCCGTACCACTTTATATCCTCGCTTCTTTTCAAAATTAGAAGTGTTTTCAACTCCTGATATTTCTTCAAGATTGCTTGCTAAGATTAATGCTCAAAGTTTAGTGAGGGTTGATTCATGGGTTTCTGGCGTTAGTCAGACCATACCCAGTTATCAATCATTTAAATCTTCATCTACTATCAAGCAAGTGATTTCTAAAGCAAGAAGTCAGCTTGATATTAACTCAATTGTCTCTCTTTTGGAGGCTGAGGGAGGAGACTTTAATTATATAGTTGACCACGCAAACGAACTCAATAGAGAGTTAAATGGCAATATCGTCAGCTGTGTTGTCAATCGAAACATAAACTACACAAATATTTGTTCTTATAAGTGTAATTTTTGCGCTTTTTCAAAGGGGACTGGCCATGCTGATTTGCGAGGCAAACCTTACAACATATCCCACGATGAAATTATCAGACGCACGGAGGAGGCTATTTCAAGAGGCGCCACTGAGGTTTGTATGCAAGGCGGCATTCACCCAGCTTATACTGGCCAAACATACATAGATATTGTTAAAGCTGTTAGATCTGTTTCTGATACTATCCACATTCATGCATTCTCACCATTGGAAATTGACCATGGTCGAAAAACACTTAATATTTCTACGCAGGAATTCCTCTCAGAATTAAAGTTAGTAGGTTTAAACTCATTGCCGGGAACTGCTGCTGAAATATTGCATGATGACATCAGGGCGATTATCTGCCCTGATAAGCTGAACTCACAAGAATGGATTGATATTATTAAGGCAGCTCATTCGGTTGGCCTGCCAACAACCTCCACTATGATGTTTGGTCACGTAGAGAATATGCAGCATGTTGCTCAACACCTTGTATCCCTTCAAAATATTCAACTGGAAACAGGTGGTATTACTGAATTTGTTCCCCTTCCATTCGTTGCTGAAGAGGCTCCAATTTTTCGAAGGGGCGGCTCACGACCTGGGCCAACTTTTAAAGAAGCCGTCTTAGTTCATTCGGTTGCAAGAATTCTATTGAATGAGTCAATTAAAAATATTCAAGGATCATGGGTCAAGATGGGATTGCCTGGATTGAAGTATTTGCTGAAGGCTGGTATCAACGATGTAGGTGGTGTCCTGATGAACGAAAGCATTACTAAGGCGGCAGGGGCATCATTTGGTCAAGAGCTTGACTTGAGTCAGGTCCATGAAATAACTGAATCTTTGGGTTTGAACCTTGTGCAGCGCAACACTTTGTATAAACCAATCAACACTAATATTAAACAGTTAATAGATTTTCAAAAAATACCATTGATACCTATAATAAATGAGTATCATCAGCCAATTATTTAATTTTAAAGGAAGCTTAATCATGAAAATATTTCCAGTCACTATTATCATTCTTGGCTATAGTTTATGTATTTACTCTATGTTTCTTACATGGGATATTTTTTCAGATCAAAATATATTTATAAGGCTTCTACTAGTTCATGTTGAAGCAACAGTTTTGATTTATCTCTTTAGTGTTATGTTTAAAAATTCTAGTTGGTACGATGCTTTTTGGTCTGTGATTCCAGTGGTGTTAGCCTATCTAGCTTGGGCAGATATTGATGCATCAGGTAACGGCCTTAGAGCTCTCATGATGTTTGCCGCTTTGTTATTCTGGGCCTTTAGATTGACTTATAATTGGCTAAGGTCTTGGGATGGTTTTAGTCACGAAGATTGGCGCTATGTCATGATGAAATCATCTGCAAAAAATAGATTTCAATATTGCGCTATAGATTTTGGCGCTATTCATTTAATACCTACTTTGTGTGTCTTTATGGCATTACTACCAATGAATGTAGCTCTATCCTACGAAGGCAATGATGTGTTTTGGTTAGATTGGGTGGCACTAAGCATTGCCATAGTTGCCGTAGTGATACAGATTGTTTCAGATCAACAGATGTACTTATTTAGAAAGGCGTTAACAAAACCAGAAATAATGAACACCGGTTTATGGTTCTACTCCAGACATCCAAACTATTTTGGAGAATTATTATTTTGGTTTAGTTTGTATATATTTGTGCTTGCAGCCAGCCTTTCTTTTGCCTGGTTATTGATTGGCTCTCTAATCATGTATGCTTTAATTGCAATAGGCTCAGTTGCAATGATGGATAAGCGCTCACTTGAGAGAAGGCCAAATTTTCAACATTACATGGATACAACGCCAGCCATATTTATAAATATTTTTAAGAGGAAGAATCAATGAGAATTATTTTAACTGCAGCAATATCTTTGCTTATAGCTCTTCCTGGCGTTAGCTCAGAATTAATATCTGCATTGGATCAGGACTTAAACGGCGTTATGACGAAGGTCGTTGATTGGAGACGCCATTTTCATCAATACCCTGAGCTTTCAAATAGGGAGTATAAAACTCAGAAATCAATAGTGGAGGCTTTGACACAGATGGGCTTAGAACCGAACACTGATTTTGGTACTACTGGCGTAGTCGCTTTTATTAGAGGTCAAAATGCTGGTCCTTTAATTGCCTTGCGTGCAGATATAGATGGGCTTCCTGTGTCAGAGCAGTTGAATCTTCCATTCTCTTCTAAGGAAATTACACAGTATCAAGGAAATGATGTGGGGGTAATGCATGCTTGTGGACACGATGCTCATATTGCAATTCTTCTTGGTGCAGCGAGTTTCTTATCTCAAAACACAGATAAATTGAATGGCGACATTATGCTGATTTTCCAACCGGCTGAAGAGGGCGCACCTGCAGGTGAAGACGGTGGAGCAGAATTAATGCTAAAAGAAGGTTTGTTTGAGCTGGAAAAACCTGATGCAATCTTCGGGCTTCATGTTTTCAATGAATCCCACGGCACAATTATGCTGAAGCCTGGTCCAGCCATGGCGTCAGCTGAAGCATTCAGGATCAATATAGAAGGTAAGCAAACTCACGGTTCAAGACCCTGGGAGGGCGCTGATCCTATTGTTGCTGCTTTTAATATTGGAACTACACTGCAAACTATAGTGAGCAGGCGCCTTAATCTTTTAGATAGTCAGGCGGTTATTTCAGTAGGAATAATGAAAGCAGGCACTCGAAATAATATCATTCCACAAACAGCCATGTTGGAGGGAACTATCAGAACTTTTAAAGACTCTTATGCTGATCAGATTCGGGACGAAATCAAATTAATAGCAGAAAATATTGCTGCAGCACATCATGCTTCTGCTACCGTGGATTTTAAGATATATGGCGGTTACCCAGTTACATTTAACGATCTTGATCTTTCAAAAAAATACGGACCTGTGCTCAAAAGAGCTGCAGATGGTAATTATTATGAGGCCTTGGTGCCCAGAACCGGAGCTGAAGACTTCTCCTTCTTTGCGCAACAAGTTCCAGGTTTATTTTTCTTTTTAGGCGTCAATCCAGCTGATTCAGATGAAATGCCGACCAATCATTCTCCATATTTCTATGTTGATGATGATGCATTAGATACTGGTGTTAAAGCCTTTGTAAATTTAGTTTCAGAGTATTCTGCCGATTTTAATAACAGCGCTAACTAGATTAAGCTTTTTGAGAGACTAGATAGTTTGAATATTTGATAACTGAGGCGTAGATTACTGCAGGGAGTATCAGCCATGGGATTTGTGTTTGCAGCATCACAGTTCTCCCATTAAGCGAGAATAGCTCTGGATTAAAGTATGCACCAAATGGAGCTAGAGGAGCCCATGACAAGGGCTTACCCTCAGCAAGCTGGTCATGGTATAAAAAAAGCTCCACAAATAAATTTTGCCCAACACACCATACATAAAAAATAGATATAGCTTTCCAACTCCAATTTAAGAATATCCTGCTATCGCTCGCGCAGAGCTTCCAGGTCAACCAGAGACCGCCAAGTGCTATAGTTCCAGCATCTGCTAGTGAGTTTAAAATCCAGTTTATGTCCATTGGAATCCACGCGCTAAGAGTGGCTGAACGCCTTAAATTCACGTCATCTCCATCGACCCATCCATAGGTAAACCATAACTCCCAGCCCAAAGCGCAAATTAAAAAACATACAACATATACAAGAGGGGCCCAAGCAGGAAGTTTTTTGTATGAGTATAGTAAGTAGCTCAAGGGGACCAAGGCGCTAAAATAAACAACCATTATTACTCTTAGCTCTTCTAGTAACATGTAATCCTTAAGAAAAAATATTCAGCAAGGCTATTATGATGGCTATAAATAAAGCTATTAGCAATAACGGCCGCTCACCAAGCTTCAATGAATATGATTTAGGCAATAACCATAGCAAGATAATTACAGCTGAGATCAGCCCTATGCCCCAGAGCAAATCCTGAAGTGCTGGCAATAACTCAGATAACATGTCTAAAAGTTAATCTTTGGGCAACAAGCTATTCAAGCGGTCTATTGAATCAAGATATTCACTAATAAGCCCATACATAACATCTTTTACAGACTCCACTTGATTAACTTGGCCTATGACTTGTCCTGCAGCGTTGAATGATACCTGTTGAGTCATACCGCTACCTGCATACATGGATGTTCGTCTCATTGCGTCAAATGTAATCATGCCTTGAAGCGGCATAGGTAAAGGATCTGGATTCTCAGGATTCTCCCATGCTTCTGTCCATTTATTTTTTAGCATTCTGGCAGGCTTTCCGGTCCAAGCTTTGCTGCGAATTGTGTCTTCGCTGGTTGCGTTAAGATATGAGTCTTTTTCTGCAGGCTGTGCTGCTGCTTCCTCGACAGCCAGCCATAATGATCCACACCATATGCCTTGTGCTCCCATGGACATAGCCGCTGCCATTTGTCTCCCATTACCGATCCCGCCAGCTGCAAGAACAGGCAAATCTCCAACCGCATCTATAATTTGTGGCCAAAGTACAATGCTGCCAATCTCTCCCGTGTGACCGCCACCTTCGCCACCCTGAGCAATGATAAAATCTAGACCAGCTTCCTTGTGTGCCACAGCCTGTTTAATTTTGCCGCATAGAGCACCAATCAACACACCCTTCGATTGAATTTTTTTTATCATCTCAGCTGGGGGCGTGCCTAGTGCATTTGCAATCAATTTTACATTTTTATGTTTTAACGCTTCCTCAATTTGCGGCTCTGCTGTAGCTTCTGTCCAGCCCAGTAAACCACCTTTTGGCCCGTTCGATTCTGGTGCTTCGGGGACGCCGTTGTCGGATAAAAGTGTATCTACAAACTCTTGATGACCAGCAGGAATCATCTTCTGCAACTGTTCTAATAGTGCTTCCGGGTCTTTTTCCTCCATGCCTTCATATTTCTGAGGGATCACAGTATCAACTCCATAGGAGAAGTCTCCTATATGCGCATCAATCCAATCTAGCTCTTCTTTAAGCTGCTCAGGCGAGTAACCTACAGCTCCAAGCACTCCTATACCACCAGCTTTGCTAACAGCTACAACTACATCCCTGCAGTGAGTGAAGGCGAAAATAGGGTATTCAATACCAAGTTTAGTGCAAATATCTGTTTTCATTGATCGAGGTCTCCATTATTAACTCTTAAGATTATACAAATATTACATCAAGCCAGGGGTGTATCAATCAGATTAATTAAGTCAATATTTTTTGTTATAAAAATACAATTTTTAATTTAATTACCATAGGTTATAGTGAATTGGTTACAATTTAAGCTAATTCAATTGGAAGAATAATATGCAGTGGGACTATAAATTTGATGTTGTCGTTGTTGGCTCAGGTAATGGAGCCTTGACTGCTGCTCTTTGCTCTCATGATGGCGGGGCAAAAACTTTAGTGATTGAAAAGAGTGATCAATTTGGAGGTACATCGGCAACCTCTGGTGGAGGAGTTTGGATACCAAACAACCGATACGCTAAAGCTGAAAATGTTGACGACTCGGCTGAGGATGCTAGAAATTATATCAATAGCGTCTCTCCTGATGGCATGATTAAGGATGAGTTAATCGAGACCTATATATCCGAAGGACCAAGGATGGTGGATTACTTACATGAGAATTCTCAAGTTAAATATAGGAACCTTCCACACTATCCAGACTATTTTCCTGATAATCCAGGCGGCAAGCCAGGCAATAGGTCAATGGAACCTGAGCCAATTTTTGGAACAGAGCTCGGTGATGATCTCGCAAAATTACGTGAACAGCATCCTCAAACAGCATTCACAATGGGCCCAATTAACATGAACTTTACTCAAGTAGAAGGCCAACTTCTCCTTGGAGCTCTGCCTGGATGGAAAATGCAGTTCGCAAAATTATTTACTAAATACATTTTAGATATACCCATGCGAATGAAATGGGGCTGGAAGGACAGAAGACTAACCATGGGTAATGCTGGTGTTGCTCGTCTATTGATCTCTCTCAAAGAGAGGCAAGTTGATATGTGGACTGAAACCGCCATGACTGACTTAATTGATGACAATGGTGACGTGATTGGTATCAAGGCCACTATGGACGGAAAAGAAGTTTTAATTAAAGCAAACAAAGCAGTTATTTTGGCAGCTGGAGGTTTTGAACGCGATCAGGACTTACGTGACAAGTACCTACCAAAACCAAGTAATGCAGACTGGAGCGCAGCTAATACTCACAACACCGGGGATGCATTAAAAGCAGCTCTTAAACTAGGTGCTGACACTCATCAAATGGATACTGGCTGGTGGTCCACCACTATGAAAGTTCCAGGCCAGGAAAAGGGGTGGCTTTCAATGGTAGATAAATCAATGCCTGGGAACTACACAGTTAATAAAAACGGTGAAAGGTTTTCAAATGAATCGCAAAATTATGTTAGCTTTGTTAATGACATGTTTAAGAAATTCGATGAAGGTAATCCATGCGCACCTTGTTACATGATCTTTGATAGCACTTTTAGAAAAAATAGACCTTGTGGCCCTCTCTTACAAGGCAGCATGCAGCCAGACTCTGCTGTCCCTAAGGATTGGTGGACACCATCTTTTTTGTCTAAGGGAGAAACACTCGAAGAGTTAGCTGAAATTGCTGGTATTGATATTACCGGTCTGCTTGCCACACAGCAAAAAGTGAATGAATATTCGGTAACCGGGAAAGATCTAGATTTGCAAAGAGGTGATAGTGTCTATGACCGCTATTACGGAGATCCCTCAGTTGAGCCGAATCCTTGCCTTGCCCCTTTAGAAAAAGGCCCTTATTACTGTATGGTTTTGTATCCAGGGGAGATGGGAACAGCTGGTGGGTTGGTGATCGACACCAAGGCTAGAGTTCTTCGACCAGATGGCAATCCAATTTCAGGTCTATATGCTTGTGGTAATACTTCGACCGCACTCTTGCCAACTTACCCGGGTCCAGGTTCAACCTTGGGTCCTGCTATGACTTTTGGCTATCTTGCTGCAAAAGATATTACAGGGTCTAATTTTTAAATGGACTTCACTGGTAAAACAGCTGTAATTACAGGAGCCGGTCAAGGCGTTGGAAAAGGCATCGCCATGGCTCTCTCTGCGCATAAAGCAAATGTGGCCTTGGTGGGAAGAACCTTATCAAAGGTCCAGGAAGTAGCTGATCAAATTATTCAGAAAGGTGGCTCAGCAACAGCTATTGAGTGTGATGTAAAAAATAAATCTGACATTGAAAAAGCGATTCTTCAAACAATTGAGAAATTTTCATCCATTGATTTTCTTGTAAATAATGCTCAAGAGGTTCCATTGGGCAACCTGCTTCATGTTGATGATGAGGCATTTGAGAATGGCTGGAAATCTGGTCCATTAGCTACTTTTCGTTTTATGAAACTATGTCATCCCTATCTAAAAGGAGGAGGTAAGATTATCAATCTTGCAAGCTCGTCCGCACTAAGAGCAGACTCAGAGGGTTACGGGGCTTACGCATCTGTCAAAGAGGCAATCAGAGCCATTTCCAGAACTGCTGCTGTAGAGTGGGGGCAAGATAATATTTTAGTGAATTGCATTATGCCGCTAGCTAAATCAACTGGCATGGAGTGGTGGATGAATGAAAGACCTGAAGAGGCTAGTGCATTTGTTCAAACAATTCCTCTAGGCAGGGTTGGGGACTGCAAAGACGATATCGGTGAGGCCGTCTGTCATTTATTCAGTGATGGCATGTCTTATATTACTGGCTCAACCATCATGCTAGATGGCGGCCAAGCTTTTTTGAGGTAACAATTATGGATCAACTACAGAAACTCTTAGACATCGAAGATATTAAAAACTTAAAGCATAGATATTTTAGAGCTATTGATATGGCTGATTTTGAGTTACTGGACGCTATCTTTACTGAAGACGTAACAGTGGATTACCGAGGTGGAACCTATAGATGGGAGTCACAAGGGAAGCAGAAGATAACAGAAAGCCTGCGCTACTCATTCCATAATCAGGCTTGCGCGATGCATACAGGTCACCATCCAGAGATTGAAGTCACCTCAGGAACCGAAGCTAATGGTAAGTGGTATCTTCAGGATATTTTTTACAATCTTGACCACAACACTGTCACTCAGGGTACAGCCCTTTATTTGGATAAATACATTAAGGAAGATGGCCGCTGGCTGATTAGTCATTCTGAATATGACAGAATATGGGAGCAAGTTTCACCCATCAGTTCCGATATAGAATTTACTAAAATATTGCTTAAAGAAAAAGGCATTACAAAAGAGGTTTAAAATGAAACAAAAAGTTCAGTCTGCTTTAGATAATTATGTGCTCGCTTACTCAACAAATGATAAAGATTTATTTCTAACATTATGGGATCCGTCGGCTATCTTTGAGGATCCTGTTGGTGCCGAACCATGTGACGGTATTCAAGCTATATCTGAGTTCTGGGATTTTGGTCATGTCGAAGGAATGACGATAACTCCGACCAATGTGAAAACAATCATATGCTCCAATGAAGGTATCTTGCAAGCAACCATGGAGGTTCGCAATACTGCAGATAACACAGGAATGAACATTGCAATTGTTGACCATTTCGTAATCAATGAAACTGGTAAAATTATTAGTGGAAGGGCATTCTGGGATGAAAACTCTATTTCTCAACTAGCTGATGCGCAGCCAAGTGATATTAATTTAGATGATTTTATGAATAGAAGTTAGCGAATTTAAAGCCATGAATCTTAGCGTTAATCTGAATAAAATTGCTCTGCTTAGAAATTCTAGAGGTTCTGATAATCCCTCTTTAGAGGATTACGCAAATCAAGTCATTGCATTAGGCGCTCAGGGAATTACTTTGCATCCGAGACCTGATCATAGGCATGCAACCAGTCAAGACGCCATCGCTATTGCAGGTATTTGTAAAGAGCAGTCTGTAGAGTTCAATCTAGAAGGCAATCCTTTTACTGATTCTGATGATTCTTTTCTGGGCTTTGCTGAAATATGCGCTGCCTCAAAACCTGATCAAGTCACATTGGTTCCAGATACAGATAACCAGTTAACATCAGATAGTGGCTGGCCTGCTGGTTACAAAGCGAAAGAGCTGGAAGCCTTCTTAAGCTCCCACCAAATAAAAAATACAAGAACAAGCTTATTTATTGATGCCGATCTTGGGGCTCTTGAATTTGCAGCTATTAATAACTTTGATCGCGTTGAGATTTATACTGGGCCTTTTGCGCTAGCTTGCATGGAGGACGACGCTTTATTGATAGAGTCTCAATCCTCTAAAATTACAGCTGTTATTCAGCGTGCAGCAAAGCTGGGTATAGGTGTAAATGCTGGCCATGACCTGAATCTTACAAATATTCCTCAGTTAAAGCTTTGTGGCCTTATAGAGGAAGTGTCAATAGGCCATGCGATTATTTCAGATGCATTGAAATATGGCTTCAAGGACACCATAATGCAATATCTAAAGATTACCCGAGAAGCCTAATGTCGATTGAAGAAAAAATTGCCAGTCAAATTAAAGATAATGAAATCCTGATTTATATGAAAGGGTCTCCTTACGAGCCTAAATGTGGTTTTTCAGCCAAAACTGTTCAGGCGCTCATAGAGTGCGGTGCTGAATTTTCTTACGTTGATATTCTAGAAAATCAAGAAATTAGGCAAACCTTGCCCAGCATCTCAGAGTGGCCAACCTTTCCCCAGGTCTTTGTTAAGGGTGATCTGATCGGTGGATGCGATATAGTCACTGAAATGCATGAGACAGGCGAGCTTCAAGCAGCAATTGACAAAGCAGCTAACTCCTAATCTCAGCTAAGCAGATCCAAAATCTTTTAGCATCGCTTTTAACTCGAGTGAATGCTGTTCCTCCTCTCCAATGAGGCCTCTAGCATACTCCTCGAGGTAGACAGAAGCGTCTGCTACGCTGCTTAGCAGTTCCTTGTAAAGTGATAATGCATGGAGCTCATGTTCCAAGGCTTCTTCTAAAATGTCTTTGATGCTATGTCTATGAGTCTCCTCGATCTTCGCTACTTTTAGGCTTGGATGCCCATCAAGGCCTACTATCAATTCGCCAGCTTGCTGAGCATGTAGCAGCGATTCACTTGCTTGCTCCTTAAGAAAAGTCACTATTGGAAGTCTATAGGGTCCTGTCACCATAAGTGATGAGTGGGTATACCTAACAACTCCAGCAAGCTCATACTCCATAATTTGATTTAGTGTGTTACAGACATTTTCGACGTTGAGTTCTTTCATTTCCATGATCATTATCTTTTAAGTGATTAATACTTGTTAATATATCTTATATAGCAAGGTATTTAAACGACTGATTTTAGGTATTTTTTTAATGATAATCATTCTTACTATGGTAATAATTATCATTTATGAAATCATTGGGTTATGCAAATTATTAGAGGGGATGATTATCAGTCATGGGTCTACTCGCATGGCGCTGAGATGGTCGTGGTTGACCCTTGGTTAACTAATGCTCAGGAATTTCCTGTATTTAAATGGCTACTGTATAGGCCTTCAACTGAACCATCGTATCTACAAAGGCATAATTTAGTTTCCCAAGTAAATTATATAATTATTACTGCTCACTTTTCAGATCATCTTGATCTAGCGAGCTTAAGTCAATTTGATTCCAACATTCCGATTTATACCACCAAAGAAGCAAAGCGAACATTGATCGCTAATGGTTTTTTAAACGTGATAGTGGTTAAGTCTGATCATGAATACCAGCTAGGTAAGTTTACCTTAGAGGTTTTTAACGCTGGCAAGCCATACAATACAACTACCTTTTCTTATAAGTTAACTGCCGGAGACTCCAATGTTTTCCACGAGCCACACATGTTGGACCCAAAATTGAGTTTTGACTCTCTTGATGCCTGTATTCTCACCGTCGATCAAGTTAAGGTTCTCGGATTGATTCAGGTTTCAATGAGTGAGTGTGACGCTGAAAAAGCAAAAGCTCGTCTTAATGCAAACTATTTGTTAGCAACTGGTGTTTATCCATCTCGCTCTAAAGGGCTTATTAGCAGAATACTATCAATTGTGGAAAGCTCGAATGCTTTGAATTCCGTGAGTGTTATTTGCAAGAATCCAGGTGACTCTCTGACTATTTAGAGCTTAGACGCGCTCATCAAACTGATTGACAATCTTACAGAATGCCTCAGCTGTTACCTTGGCATCATAGGCAGCGCTATGAGCCTGCTCATTATCATAATCAATGTCTAGCTCCTTGCAGATTCTTGCAAGAACAGTCTGCTGAGTTGCAAGTACTCCTAAGCTAACTGTATCAATGAGTGAAAAGGGATGAAAGGGTGATTTTTTAATATCGTGCCTATCACAAGCTGCTAGCAAGAAACTATGATCAAAAAATGCATTATGACCAACGAGGATTGCTCTAGAACATTCATATAAGTTTCTATGCTTGTTGATAACCTTAAATATATCTAGCAAGGCAGATTTTTCATCAACAGCCACCCTTAATGGATGATTTAAATCCAAGTTTAAAAAATCAATTGATTCTTGATTAATTTCTAGCCCTTCATGAGGCTTTATATGATGTCTGTGTGAATCACCTAGAACTAGTTGCTGGCCTTCAAAATCAATTAATTGAATGGCAATCTCTAAAATAGGATTATTAATTGCATCAAAACCACCGGTCTCAAGATCAACGACCACTGGCAAGAATTTTCTAAATCTATCTTTTAACATTTCAGCTCCTACAGATGAGCGTATAATATAAACGAAAAGTTCACACTAATATGATATTTCGAGATATTACAGAAACATTGTTTAATCAAATTCATGCGTCTTCTCATGAGGAATTCAATCATGAAAAAGTCTACTACTATGAGAACCCAGAGATAGGATTTAAATCCATTATTGCTATCCACAGCACATCAACAGGACCAGCCATTGGTGGTTGTCGCTATAGAAACTACTCAAGCTATGCAGAGGGCCTAACTGATGTGTTGCGTCTCTCAAGAGGCATGACAGAGAAAAATAATGCAGCCCATTTGCCGTTTGGTGGAGGCAAAGCTATTATCTTTGGCGATCAACCAAAATCAGAAGCTTCACTTCAGGCATTTGCACATTTTTTAAATCAACTGGATGGGATCTACTATTCAGCTGAAGACATTGGGATAACCTTGCAAGATATTCAGTATGTAGGTCGCCATTCTCCATACGTATTTGACAACGTTGATCCAGGGCCTTATACCGCAAAAGGAATATTCTACTCCATCCAAGCAGCATTAAAATTTTACACAAGCAAAAGCCTCGAAACCTCATCAATTTCTATTCAGGGAGCGGGGAGTGTTGGATTGACGCTGGCTCATCATTTGGCTGATGCTGGAGCAACCATCTATATCCAAGACATTGATTTAACTAAAGTAAGCTCAATTAATCATGCGAACATTATTCCTGTGGAAGATGCTTTAACTCAAGAATGTGATCTTTTGGCCCCATGTGCGATTGGTGGTATTTTGAACATCAATTCAATTAACACATTGAATTGCTCAATTATCGCAGGAGGCGCTAACAATCAACTTCAAACTCTAGAGGTAGATGATCTGTTGCTAGCTCTCAATATTCATTACGTGCCTGATGTCTTGATTAACTCGGGAGGAGTTATTGGGTTAACAAAGGATATTTTAGATAGAGATGAAACACTAATCGAATTAGAACTCAAGCTGGTAGCACAAAGGGCTATTGAATTTATGACTATCGCATCAAAAAATAATATTAGTGTTTTGAGTGCAATGAATAGACTAGGTTCTTAATTGCTTTATTAGCCTTTCAAGGTCATCTGATTCTAGAAGTTTTTCATTTTTCTGTGACTCTAGGATGCTTGACTGAAGAGACTCCAACGCCAAATCTTTATCAATGTTTCTTTGTTGCATTTGTTGATTAATTTTGTCACCCATCAACGCATTTAATGCGTTGCTATGATTTAATTTATTTTGACTCACTCTCACTATTTTTAAATCATTTTTAAGCTCAACATATTTTTCTGATGCCTGTCTTATTGTCAGAGATACCTCCTTGCTAATTTCAACAAGCTCAATGCAATCTACTGGGCATGGCTCGATGCAAAGCTCGCAACCTGTACAAATATCAGATATGACAACATGCATTAAATTAGCCGCTCCAACTATGGCATCAACAGGGCATGCATCTATACATTTTTTACAGCCGATACATTCCTCTTCTATAACTTGAGCTGTTTGATTGATAAGTCCTGGGCCGTACTTACCATCCAGTTCTAGAGGCTCTCTTTTAGCTAGTATTTGTAGTTTCTTAAGTGTGTCCTCACCTCCAGGCACACATCGGTTATGGGGTGCCCCATCAATAATAGATTGTGCATACGGCCTACAACCTGGAGTATCGCAGCGCCCACACTGGAATTGAGGTAATGTCTCATTGATAAGATCTATCAGCTCAGGCATATAGCTATTCAGTCACACCTAATTTTTTTTGCAGCTTTGTGTTGGAAGTGGTGTACCCAAATGGAACTCGCTCGCCAGGATGAATGCGTTGAAATGCCTTCTGTACTGCGAGGGTTGTTTCATGAAAGCCACATAGAATTAAATCAAGTTTTCCTGGATAGTCATTAATATCACCCACAGCAAAAATTCCATCTTTATTGGTTTCAAAGTTCTCTGTATTCACGGCTATTTTTTTCTGCGCCAATTCAAGTTCCCAATCCAAAATTGGACCTAGCTTTTTATTTAAACCAAACAAAAATAGCAATTCATCAGCATCCTTGGTAACGCTTTCCTTAGTGTCAAAGTTTTTTAAAGTTACAGCAGTGACCTTTTCGGTACCTTGAATAGATTCAATTTGAAAGGGAGTGAGTAAGTTAACTGCTTCAGTTGCAACCAATTCTCTCATCTGAGCTTCTGTGTGCTGGGCTCCACGAAACTCATCTCTGCGATGAACCAAGCTGACAGATTGAGCGACCTTGGCCAATTCAACTGTCCAGTCAAGGGCAGAGTCTCCACCACCAAAAATAAATAGATTCTTATCTCTGTACTTCTCAACAGATTTAACTGAATAGCTCACGCCCAGGTCTAAAAACTGATCTGGATCTTCTATGTTGGGTGGTCTCCTGGCTTCAAATGATCCTGCTCCTGCAGCAATAAATATATTTTTTGTAGTACATTCAAGACCTTCGTTTGTTAGAATTTTCCAAGATGTCACACCATCTTCTGTTGATAGGGGCTCTATAACTTCAACCCTTTGAGACAAATACAGGTCATAGTCAAAAGGTTTGATTTGCTCTAGGAGTGCATCCACATGCTCCTGCGCTGTTTGACTTGGAACACCAGGAATATCATAAATTGGTTTTTCAGGATACAGCTCAGAGCATTGACCGCCCACCTTATCGAGGTTATCTATAAGGGTACACCTGAGACCAAGAAGCCCAGCCTCAAATACAGTAAATAAACCAACAGGGCCAGCCCCAATTACTAAAATATCTGTTTCTATTTTCATTTAATTCTTTGCCCTGGTTTAGCCCCATTATCTGGGGAGATTACAAATATCCCGCCATCTGAATCACTGGCAGCGAGAATCATGCCTTCAGATACACCAAATTTCATCTTTCTAGGCGCTAGATTATGAGCCATAACAACAAGCTTTCCAACTAGGTCTGCTGGCTCATAAGCTGATTTTATACCAGCAAATACATTTTTCTGACCGAGCTCCCCAACATTAAGGGTCACCGAAATCAATTTATCTGCACCTTCAACATGAGAAGCTGCAGTGACTTCGGCAACTCGCATATCCACCTTCATAAAATCATCAATGGTTATAAAATCATCATTCTTATCAGACTCTTCCATGGTGTTATCCTCTGTCTGGAACTGGTTAATATCTAAAGCCTCTACTCTTGAGATTACGGCTTGGAATTCTTCTATACGACAATCTACTAAGATTTCATCAAGATCTATGTAGTCAACTGTGTCCATCTGTAACATTTTTAGCAGTTTGGATGTCAGCGTTGGTATGACGGGATGCAGCAATATACATAAGTTTTTAAAGACATTGACTGCAGTTGTAGCAACAACCAATGCTTGAGCCTCGTCTAGTTTCCAAGGTTTCTGCTCGTTAATATACTTGTTTGTGTTGTCGGCAATCTCCATGATTAACTTTAGAGCTTTAGAATAATCTTTTGCTTCGAGGTGTTCGTAAATCTGAGCTTCTTGTATCCTAGATTGTTGCAAATGAGCTTCATCGATTGTTGGTGCGAGGGTGTTACCATTCTTAGCAATAAAAGGTGCAGACCTGCTAAAAATGTTTGCAAATTTACCAACTAAATCTGAATTAATTTTTTGAGCTAAATCATCAAGGTTTAGATCTAGGTCTTCTATTTTTGCATTCAATTTACTTGCATAGTAGTAGCGCAATAGTTCAGGATCACAAACAGCAGCAAATTGATCGGCAGTAATAAATGTTCCCTTTGATTTAGACATTTTCTCACCATTAACAGTAATAAAGCCATGGACGTGAATATTGGAAGGCACTTTATAAGCACTAGACTGGAGTAGGGCAGGCCAAAATAAGCCATGGAAATATGTAATATCTTTACCAATGAAATGGTGGATTTCATATTCTGAATCTTTTCCCCACAAATCATCAAGAGTTTGATGGTTGGCATGGGCCCAATTTTTAGCAGAGGCAAGATAGCCGATAGGAGCATCCACCCAAACATAAAAATATTTTTCATGTTCGTCGGGAATGTTAAATCCAAAGTATGGATTGTCCCTAGAAATATCCCAGCCTTTGAGTTCTCCATCAAGCCATTCAGATAATTTTGCTACTACGGGCTTTTGAATGCTCGCAGTTGCTAAGAAATTTATGAGTTCTTCTTTGCATTTATTAAGATCAAAAAACACATGCTCGGATTTTTTCAATACTGGTGTTGAGCCTGTCAAGGCAGATTTGGGGTTAAGCAACTCAGTTGCTGAGTAGGCAGCCCCACACTTATCACAACCATCCCCATATTGATCTTTTTCACCGCACTTTGGACAATCACCAGATACATATCTATCAGCCAAGAACATTCCTTTTGCCTCATCAAAGCACTGCTCTATTTGCCTCTTATATATATAACCTGCATCTTTAGCGGCAAGGTATATTTCATTTGAGAGCTCTTGGTTTTCTGTGCTGTGTGTAGAATGATAATTTGTGTATTGAATACCATATTTAGCCAGAGACGATATATGAGCATCTTTGATAGGCTCTATAAAATCTTCAGGATCTACATTCAGTTCTTCGGCCTTCATCATAATTGGAGCACCATGAGCGTCATCAGCGCAAAAACTTAAAACATCATGATTGGACATTTGTAAGTGTTTCACCCAGATATCAGTTTGAATATGCTCTAATAAATGACCCACATGAATATCTCCATTTGCGTATGGAAGAGCGCTCGTCACAATGATTTTTCTTAACTTATTAATTAGAGTTCCAAGTTCCGTTTAATCGAGTATTATAAATGAAAAAATTATCTCCATGGGCATCAAAAAAATAATCGCAATTGCTTCTGCCAAAGGTGGCGTTGGAAAATCTACCGTTTGTGCTAATCTCGCCTACGCCTTTTCTAAGAACCATTCGGTGGGGATATTAGACGCAGACATCTATGGTCCAAATCAACACTTAATATTTGGTATAGAAAATTTAAAACCAGAGGTTATCGAGGTTGATGGCAAAAAAAAATTTACTCCTTTAATCTCGCATAACATAGCTATCAACAGCATGGGATTTATCTTGGATGCCGCCAAAGCAGCGATGTGGAGGGGACCAATGCTCAGCGGCGCAATCAAGCAATTAATGGAATCAACTCAATGGGGAGATCTGGACTTTCTGTTTATAGATATGCCGCCGGGTACAGGGGATGCTTATATTACTGTTGCACAGGATCTAAAGCCCGACCATGCAATCTTGGTGACCACTGAAAGCTCTTTGGCCATCAAAGATACAATCAAATCCAAAGCCCTGTTTTTAAAGCTCAATATTCCTCTTGCTGGCTATATCAATAATATGTCATCTTCCATCTGCCCCCATTGCTCTAAAACAATAAATGAAGAGCAGTCTACTCAAAAGCATGATCCTTTGAGTGAGCTAGAATTGCTTGAGCTTGGTACCATCCCTAGATCGAATGATCTTTTAAATTTTAAGCTTGAGGAGTCTACTAATCTATTCCTATCATCTTATAATATGCTAAAAAATATTTTATGAACTCTGTAATCCAAGCTCAATTATTTCTAATATTGCTAGTCTTTGCTGCGCCAGTAAGTGCAAATGATCCTTTTGAGAATCTCAATAGAAAAGTTTGGACATTCAATGAATTCCTTGACGACAATCTAGCAAAGCCAACAGCAGAAATTTATACAACGATAGCACCAGAACCTGTTGAGGTTGGTATTTCTAATTTTTTTAGAAATCTAAATGAGCTAGACAATACAGCTAACCAACTACTTCAAGGTCATCCCATTCTTGCGATAAATGATTTTTCAAGATTTCTCATTAACTCAACCATAGGATTGGGTGGTTTTTTTGATGTTGCTTCAAGGCTTGGCCTGGAGAGACATGATGAAGATTTTGGTCAAACTTTAGGCGCATGGGGTGTTCCGTCTGGTCCTTTTTTAATGTTTCCTCTTTTTGGTCCGTCAACACCAAGAAGTTTAGCAGGAAGAAGTGTCAGCTCTGTTCTTGGAGGTACGTTTGCGATTAAAGAAACAGATGTCAGAGTCGCCATTAAGAGCCTAGATGTTCTCGAAACAAGGGCAAGATACCTTGAAGTTGAATCATTGATCATTGGTGATCGCTACTCGTTTATTCGCGATTCATACATGCAATATCAAGAATTTGAATCGACTAATGGGGAAGGGCAGGCAGATGACTTTGTAGACGATATGGATGACTTTATTTTAGAAGAATAGGGTTAAACTAAAGACACTAGATCTTCTATATTGCTGCTTAAATTTTCTTTCTGCATGGTATCTAAAATTAATTTCCGATAGTGTCGAGCATGCGGCATGCCTTTGTTTATGCCAAAGACATGCTTTAGTGTCCTGCTGTAAGGGATACCTTCTTCATACTTCTCCATAGAATACCCAAGGTAATCTCTCAGAATTTTTTTTCTATCATGGGTTTGTGATTCATACCCGAATATTTTCTCGTCAACCTCGGCTGTGATCATAGGGTTGTCATAAGCCGCTCTTCCTAGCATCACGCCATCCACTCTATCTAGATGTTCTAAAGATTCATCGACTGATTGAATGCCGCCGTTGATAACGATCTCAAGTCTTGGAAAATCTTTCTTCAGAGCATAAACATGCTCATACTTTAAAGGAGGCACCGTTCTATTTTGCCTTGGAGATAATCCTTTTAGGATCGCTACTCTTGCATGAACAATCAAAGTGCTTATATTTGTATCAGCTAATTGAGCTGTAAATTTTTGTAAAAAATGATAATCGTCATGCTCATCTACGCCAATCCTGCATTTAACAGTAACTGGTATTTTAGTCGACTCCTGCATAGCGGATATGCATTCAGAAACCAACCCTGGTTCTTTCATTAAGCAAGCTCCGAAAGCCCCTTTCTGAACTCTCTCAGAGGGGCAGCCTACATTTAAGTTGATCTCATCATAGCCAAGGGAATCGCAGATTTTTGCACAAGCCACTAGATCATCTGGATCTGAGCCTCCAAGTTGAACTGCTACTGGGTGTTCTATCGATGAATCAAATTTTAACTGCTCCAAGCAGTTACCATGAATGATTGCACCCGTTGTGACCATTTCTGTATACAGAATTGAGTGCTTGGTGATCAAACGAAAAAGATATCTATCATGCATGTCAGTGCATTGCATCATTGGGGCAATGCAGAACCGATGATTGAGAGGGCTCACTGCCTAAAGGAAACTCACAACTGAAACAAAGCCTACAATTGATAGCACGATTGTGTAAGGCAAAGCCATTACCACCATTCTCATATATGACAGTCCAATTAATGGTGCTAGTGAAGATGTTAGAAGAAACAGGAACGCTGCCTGCCCGTTAGGTGTAGCAATGCTGGGTATGTTAGTTCCGGTATTAATAGCTACTGCTAAGTGATCAAATTGTTCGCGTGTAATCACATTCGTATCAAGAGCCTCTTTAATCTCTTTGATATAAATGGTTGCAACAAAAACGTTATCACTGATGGCCGACAGGACGCCATTAGCAACAAAAAATATGGGAGCTTGGATCTCGGTATTCTGATCCAAGACATAACCAATTATAGGGGCAAATAAAGCTTGATCTGAGATTACACTCACCACGCCAAAAAAGACAACCAAAAGAGCTGTAAAGGGCAGGGCTTCTTTAAATGCCTCGCCAAGGTCGTGCTCATCAGTAATGCCTTTAAATGAAGTCAATAATATAATGACGCCTAGGCCAATAATTCCAACTGCAGCCAGATGAAAAGCTAGGGCAATGATGAGCAGGATACCAACAATCATTTCGATGATGATTTCTAGCTTCATAATGTCTGTTCTCTTACTCAACTCATATTCATTATATTCATGAAAGATATTTTTGATTCGCAGAGGTAGGTGCGTGCCAAATCCAAATAATCTAAATTTCTCAATAGAAAAACAAGTGATCATACCTGCAATAAAAACTGGAACAGTTACAGGAGCCATCATGACTGCAAATTCAATAAATTCCCAGCCTGCGACATTGGCAATGAGTAAATTTTGCGGTTCGCCCACTATGGTGCAAACACCACCAAGCGCAGTTCCAACGACGCCATGCATAATGAGATCTCTTAAAAATGACTTAAAGTTTTCCAAGTCAGCTTTACCTTCTTCTGTCAGGGTCGTATCGTCGAGTATGTCGTGATTAGCAGAACCAAAGTCTGCGCCTGAATTAGCGAGATGGAAAATTCTATAAAAACCAATCCCCACAGCAATTAGAACAGCAGTAACAGTTAGGGCGTCTAAAAAAGCTGATAAGAATGCTGCAACAAAGCAAAATAATAATGAGAGCTTTGTTTTGGAGTGAACTCTAAGCAGCAGTTTGGTGAAAATACTTAACATTAAGTTTTTCATAAAATAAATTCCTGCAACCATAAAAACCAGTAGCAAGATAACTTCTAAATTATGCTCAACCTCATACAGCAAAGTGTAGGGAGTAGTTAGACCTAAAACCAAAGCTTCAATTGCCAATAATCCTCCAGGCTGAAGGGGGTAGCACTTTAATGCTAAAGCAAGGGTAAAAATAAACTCAAGCAACAAAAACCAGCCAACAAAAAAAGCACCATTCAAACCTAGAAAGTTCAAACCATACAAAGCAATTGGATTAAAAATTAAAAACGCTATGATGGTATTTTTATACCAATCTGGGGAAGATCCTAGAAACATTTGATATAGATTTTTTAACATAGTAATACCTTTTATTTATATGGAATTAATCAGGCAGCTGCATGACACATTCAAGCCACTGGCAAAAGTAATTCTTTTTTGCGATGGTAAGATTTTATACGATCATGCAGCAAAAACTTATACTTTTGATATAAAAAATCTAGATTCTCTTGATGCTTATTCTCCATATTTATGTATTGGACATGACAAGGAATTAAGTGAAGACTTCTATGTTATCAATGTTGAGGCTACCGCTAATGTTTTTGGTATTTTTATGGATCCAAACTCAGTAGAATTTACGGATATTCGAACGGTCCTATCCTTTGTAGCAGCTGACGACTTCCATCTACTCTCCAGAGCTACCATACTTAATAAGTGGAAGAGTGCCAACGCTTATTGCTCCTCTTGTGGCGAAAAGGCAGTCTTTAATCCCGTTGAGGGTGCGCCAGACTGTAAATGTTCAGCACCTCCAGCATACCCAGTAATATCTCCCTGCATTATCACTCTCATTCACGATAAAAATAGACTTTTACTAGGCAGAAGTAAATTCTTCCCAGCTAATATGTTCAGCACTTTAGCAGGCTTTATTGAGGCTGGTGAAAATGCAGAGGAAGCGCTCCACAGGGAAGTAATGGAAGAAGTTAATGTCAAAGTTTCAAATATACAATATTTTGGCTCACAGTCGTGGCCGTTTCCATCACAACTTATGCTTGGATACTTTTGTAAGTATGAAAGTGGCGACATCATCTTGAATGATGAAGAGTTAGAAGAGGCCAGGTGGTTTGATGTAGATAAATTACCTACGATTCCACCTGACACTTCAATTTCAGGCCAACTTATTCGCTCTTATATCTCGGATCATTTAAAGCCCTAGTAGGCTTTGGTGCTGGAGTTGGTGCCGGCGTTGGCGCTGGAGTCGGTGCGGGTGTTGGAGCGGGAGATGGTGTGGGAATTGGAGCTGAAATCACTGCCTTAACATCCCCAGCATCTATTTTATTTCCATTAACCTCAGCTTTAGCGCTGGTCTCACTCTTTACTACTGGGCTTGCATCAGTTTTCGCCTCTATCTCAGCAACCTTTTTCGGTGGAATCACCACAGGCTTTGGAGACTTGCCATCAACTTTTTTTGGAGCTGCAGCTTTTCTAGGATTATTTCTATTATTTCTCGGATTACGAGCTTTATCACCAGCGTTATTCCTAGGGTTTCTCGTTGTAGCTTTTGATGAATTCTTACCTCTTCTTTGCGGTCCTTTCTTTTTCTTTTTTCCATCAGATCGAAGGAACGATAGGGTGAATAAAGACTTCAAGAACCTACCAATGAGTGAGGGTTTCTTTCTTTTAGGCATTCTTGGAGGAACTGTTACTTGGACCAATGGTTTTAAGGCCTTTTTATTAATATTTGAATCTCTCCACTCCATTGAAGGCTCTGGGCTATTTGGTGTCATATCGTAAGAGAAGGGTTTCTTGCCTGCAACAGCTTTAACTCTTGCTACCTTATAATAAGGTCTAGATTTATAAGGGTCTGCAATAACGAGAATATTTACTTGGTAGGTATTCTCTATTGCAATAATGTCACGTCTTTTTTCATTTAAGAGATAGCTTGAAACATCAGCTGGGACATAAACATGAATCTCACCTGTATTTTCTTTTGCAGCGTCTTCACCAATAATTCTTAATATAGATTGGCCTAACGATCTAGTGCCTCTAACTTGAACATGCTGAATATCATAAGTCTCATCCAAAGACGGTCTGAGCCTTTGCCTTGAAAGCTCCAGTAATCCAAATCTAGAAATTTCAGCGATTTGAATTCTCGCTCTATCAGATTGAACGGCTGATCTGAAAGTACTTGCTACTTTCTGCTGATGCTTTTCATCTTGCATGTCAATGAAGTCAATAACTATAAGTCCGCCAAGATCGCGTAATCTTAATTGTCTAGCAACTTCTTTTGCTGCTTCAATGTTAGTAGTAAAGGCAGTAGATTCAATGTCCTTGCCCTTAGTAGATCTAGCTGAATTAACGTCAATAGATACCATGGCTTCTGTTGGGTCAATCACAATAGAACCACCTGAAGGAAGAGAAATCTCTCTCTGAAAGGCTAATTCTATCTGGCTTTCAATTTGATAGCGGTTGAAAAGGGGTATCTCTTCGTTGTAATAAATAATTCTATCGGCATGATCAGGTATCACAGACTTTGCAAAATCTAAAGCCTCTGCATGGACGGCTTCATCATCAATCAAGATTTCTTCTATGTCATCTCTAAAATAATCTCTAAAGACCCTTAAGATCAACTTATCATCTTTGTAGATAAGGCTTGGGCTTGGTGCGTCAGCAACAGATGCTTGAATCTGCTCCCATAAATTCATTAAATAATCTAAGTCCCATTTAAGCTCTTCAGATGATCTTCCAAGACCAGCCGTCCTGACGATCACACTCATCCCTTCAGGGATTGTAAGCTCACTTAATGCTGTTTTAATATCATCTCGCTCTTCGCCAGCAATTCTTCTAGATACCCCACCAGATTTCTCTGAATTAGGTATTAAAACTATAAATCTTCCTGCAAGAGAGAGCTGATTTGATAAAGCTGCGCCCTTAGTTCCGCGTTCTTCTTTCAATACCTGAGCAAGGATTTGATCACCTTCTTTAAGTATGCATTTTCTCTTTCCATCTGCACCATTGGTGAAATACTCGCTGGAGAGTTCTTTGAGGGGTAAAAAGCCATGCCTTTCATTTCCAAAGTTAATAAAAGCTGCGTCGAGACTTGACTCAACTCTTGAGACAGTTGCTTTAAATATACTGCCTTTTAGAAGTGCCTGGGCATTGAACTCATTATCTAAGTCAAATAGCTTTGCGCCATCAACAAGAGCAACACGCAGTTCATCCGAGTACGAACAATTAATTAAAATTCTTTTCATTTTTTTCTCCAATATAGAGAAAGAGAATAGCGATCGCGCATCTAAAAGTTTTAAAAGTCTTACCCTGGGGAGCTTTTAAACTAACGCCAGGAAATAAAATTCATGACGGTCATAGTAAATCTAATTTTTTAACTTTCTTGCGCTCTTGCGCATATTCCAAACTTTCTCTTGATACACCTTGTAATTTGAGGTGATCTATTATTATCTATGCAACAGGCATAAATTTATTGTTAGGGCATGTAAATACTTTATTTAAAGCTCCTAATTTCGAGTATTCTACCCCAATGAGTGCTAAAAACCTAAAAATTACTGATGATCATGCCGGAAGACGCCTGGATAATTATCTCTTTTATGTTTACAAAACTTTACCCAAATCAAAAATATATAACATGATTCGCAAAGGAGAGATTCGGGTGAATTCTGGCCGCATTAAACCATCTAGAAAATTAATGCTAGATGATGAGATTAGAATTCCTCCATATTTAGTTGATTTTGACTCAAACGAGCTAGAGATTAAAATACCACCTTCCAGAATTACAGAGTATTGGAAATCTGTTTTGTTTGAAAATAATGATTACATAGTCTTCAACAAGGATCCTGAGCTAAGCGTTCATTCGGGATCAAACAATCAATTTGGATTGATTGATATAGCTCGGGCTGCTCATGAAAACCAAAACATAGATTTGTGTCATAGGATCGATAAATCAACCTCTGGATGTATTGTGCTATCAAAAAATAAAAAGTTTCTAAGAATCTTTCATGATCAGCTTAAAGGTCAGGAGATTACAAAAAAATATCAAGCTATATTGATGGGTCAATTTCAAGGTAATCGAAGAATTGAAAGTAAATTAGATTCTTCTACCAAAGAATTCCTACACAAAGTTCAAGAGACAGCTGAGGGGAAGGATGCTATCTCTGAATTTAAGTTAATCCAGAGTTTAGGGAGCTTCTCTCATGTTGAAATACTTATCTTTACAGGAAGAATGCATCAAATAAGAGTCCAAAGTGCGAACCTGGAACTTCCGATAGTCAACGATAAAAAGTATGGAGATTTTGGAGCAAATAAGTTCATAGCTAAAGAAACTGGAGTTAATCGCTTAGCATTGCATTCAAGCTTTATTCAATTTAATGATCGAGAAGGTGTGAAAGTCACTTATAAAGCTCCACTTGATGATGAATTTGATATACTCTTGCACAAGCTTAATTCGCTGACTATTCAAAGTTAATCTAATCTGATAGGATGCATTTTTTTTAAATTATTATGGCAGTACAAAAAAGTAAAAAAACGAGATCTAAAAGAGGCATGATTCGATCACATGACCATCTTTCCGATCTTACATTATCTACCGATCCAGTTTCTGGAGAGCGTCACCTACGCCATCAAATGACTGCGGACGGTTTCTATAAAGGTCGCCTAGTGAAAGATCTAAGAAAACCAGAGAAAGAATTAGAGGATACTGAAACTCCCGAATAAATAATGGCTTTTTCTGCTGCTATTGTTTTTCCTGGTCAAGGCTCACAGCATCTGAATATGCTCTCGCAAGGTGGCATACTAGATATAGCTCAATCATCTGAATACCTTTATCTTGTTGACTCTTGCAGTGATCTCATCCAAGAAGATTTTTTTGGTCTCATTGAAAAAGGCCCAGAAGATATCTTACACAAAACATCGGTCACTCAACCGGTATTACTTTTAACCTCTTATTTCCATTTTTTAAAGTTACTTGATAATGTGAAGGTTGAACCAACTCTGTTTGCTGGGCATTCACTGGGAGAATATACTGCTTTAGTTGCTGCTAAATCATTAAATATAGAGGATGCTTTAAAGCTTGTGCGCCAACGCGGGGAGTTGATGGAGCTAGCCCCGAAAGGTTCTATGGCAGCAATTCTTGGTATGGATCATTCTGCGATTAAAGGCATTTGTGAGGAAATATCAGCAGATGATAGTGATAGTGTTCAGTGCGCTAATTTGAATTCACCAGTCCAAACTGTCATTTCTGGATTACAGCATTCAGTGGAGAGGGCGCAGAATTTATGTTTAGAACATGGGGCAAAGCGCGCGATTAAGCTCAAGGTTAGCATTGCTTCCCATAGCTCATTAATGAAACAGGCTGCCGAATCATTTTATGAGTATCTGTCTACTATTTCTATTGACTCTCCGCAAAATAGGCTGATTCATAATGTTGGTTGCACCGAAGCTACCTCAACTCAAGAAATAGTTGAGCTGCTTGCCATGCAGCTCTATTCACCTGTCGAGTGGGTTAAAACAACCAATATAATAAAAGAATCTGGAGTGATGGCCATAGAATGCGGCCCTGGAAAGGTTTTAGGCGGTTTAATGAAATCAAATGGCATTCAAACTTATTTTTCAACATCAGATACTCAGTTTTATGAGAAAATAACTAATCATGATAAATAAAACTGTACTGATTACAGGTTCCTCACGTGGGATAGGCTTATCTATGGCCAAAGCCTTTGCGGAGGCAGGGTATTTTGTTATAGGAACATCCAGAGCTAGCTTCGACTTAGAGGCTTCGTTGGGCACCAAAGAGTGTCTGCATATTGCACTTAACGTAACAGACAGACCAGCTATTATTGAGGCCGTAAAAGACCTGAATGCAAAATCTATTTCTCCAAGCGTTATTGTAAATAATGCGGGTATTACAAAAGATCAGTTATTTCTAAGAATGAAAGATGAGGATTGGGACGATGTGATTGATACAAACCTTACAAGTGTTTTTAATATTACCAAGGCCTTTCTTAAATCAATGGTGAAAGCAAGAGAGGGAAGAATTATAAATATTTCTAGCGTAGCAGCATTAATGGGTAATCCAGGCCAAGTTAATTATGCAGCGAGTAAATCTGGCATTGGTGGCTTTACAAGATCTTTAGCCAAAGAGGTGGCTTCACGAAATATTACTGTTAACTCAATCACACCTGGATTTATCGAGAGTGATATGACCGATGCTCTAACAGACGAGCAGAGATCTCTAATCCTATCTGGCATTCCAGCTCAAAAATTTGGTGATACGAGTAACATAGCAGATCTTGCAATCTTTCTAGCATCTGACAACGCTTCGTATATTACTGGGCAAACTATTTCAGTCGATGGCGGCTTATATATGAGCTAATCTTTTATTGTTTTGAGTTGAAATGCTGTAGAATGAGTTTTTTTAATATGGAGGGTGCTAAATGAGTATCGAAGAAAGAGTAAGAAAGATTGTTTGTGAGCAATTAGGTGTTTCTGATGAAGAAGTAAAAAATGATGCTTCTTTTGTCGATGACCTAGGAGCTGATTCACTTGATACGGTAGAGCTTGTTATGGCCTTAGAAGAAGAGTTTGAACTTGAGATAGCTGATGAAGAAGCTGAAAAAATTTCAACTGTTCAAGAAGCTGTAAATTATATTAACTCAAACAGCTAAGCAGAATAAATGAGGCAACTACACAGAAGGGTTGTAGTTACCGGCTTAGGTATTTTATCCCCGATTGGCAATACAGTGCATGAAGCTTGGTCTTCTTGCATAAATGGTCACTCGGGTATAACTAATGTTGATGTGGGTATTGTTGATAGCCCAGTATCAATAGGCGGTCAATTAAAGAACTTTAATCCGTCAGACCACCTTGAACCTAAAGAGGTAAGAAGAATTGACCCTTTTATTCAGTATGGCATTATTGCTGCCAATCAATCCATTGCTGATTCAGGTATTTTAAATTTTCCTAATCTAAACAAAGAACTCGTTGGGGTAAATTTTGGAGCTGGAATTGGTGGAATCCAAACAATTGAAAATAATAAATTACTGCTAGAGTCCAAGGGTTACAAAAAAGTCTCACCATTTTTCGTGCCCGGCTCGATTGTTAATATGATTTCAGGCCTAGTATCTATTAAACATGGGTTCATGGGGCCGAACACCTCTGTTGTCACGGCATGCTCAACAGGAAATCATTGCATTGGAACAGCAGCACGCTCCGTAGCATGCGGTGAAGCGGATGTCATGATCGCAGGAGGAGCCGAGATGGCATCAACTCCACTCTCAATTTCTGGTTTTATCGCTGCCAGGGCCCTCTCAACAAATCCAGACCCCAAGACGGCTTGTCGGCCATGGGATATAGATAGAGATGGATTTATTCTATCTGACGGTGCAGGCTCTTTAGTGCTAGAAGAATATGAGCATGCCAAAATGAGAGGGGCTCATATTTATGCTGAAGTTGCTGGTTTTGGTATGAGCTCAGATGCTTACCATATGACAGCTCCACCAGAGGATGGTCGAGGAGCATCTCTTTCAATGAAAAATGCTCTGTTAGATGCTGAGCTTAACTCTGATGATATTGATTATATTAATGCTCATGGTACTTCCACGCCGCTGGGCGACTTGGCGGAAACTAGAGCGGTAAAAACAATATTTGGTTATTCCGCTCCAAGCATTAGCTCAACGAAATCAATGACCGGTCACACGCTGGGAGCTGCTGGGGCTATCGAATCAATTTTCTGTATTAAAAGTATTAATGATAATGTTGTGCCTCCCACAATCAACCTGACTAACCCAGACCCATTATGCGATCTTGATTACACGCCACTTAGGGCAGTTGAAAAAGAAGTTTCTATAGCAATGAACAATTCTTTTGGTTTTGGGGGAACCAACTCTACTCTTGTTTTTAAGAAAATTTAAGTTTATCCAGATCCTGTCTCTCTTTGTCTTTTTGAGCTTAGTTGTTATTGGAACAACGACATCATTCTCCCACTCCTTAATATCAAATAAGTCGACCACTATTACCATTGAAAAAGGTCAGTCCTTAAACACAGTATTGCGCCAACTTTCAGTAACATCGGGTGAAGAATTTCTTTTAAAGGCTTATTTATATACTAGCGGTATTGACTTTATTCAAGCTGGTCATTACGAGTTGGTCGACAAAACATGGCGTCAATTCTTTGCCGATATATCTAATGGCTCAATAAAACAATACAAATTCAAAATTCAAGAAGGATCAAATTTATTTGAGCTTGAAAAACTCATTCAATCATCTAATTTAAACTTTGATTGCCCAAAATTTTCATGCCTGGATCCAGGACTTGCATTTCATGAGGGCACACTCATGCCTGATACATATTTTTATAAGCATAACTCTCCCGTATCAACCATTCTCTTGCATTCTCAGGCTGCTTTTATTGACTACAGCCAATCAATATGGAAACTAAAGACCTCTTTAAATCCCCTTAAAACTCTAGATGATGCCATTATTCTTGCTTCAATTGTGGAGAAAGAAGCTGGAAATGATGATGAAAAATCAATAATAGCAGGAGTTTTTTTAAACAGACTGAACCTAAAGATGCGATTACAAGCAGATCCAACAATCATATATGGATTACTTCCTAACTTTAATGGCAACATTACTAAGAAAAATCTAAAAGATCCATCAAATAAATACAATACTTATCAAATTTCTGGCTTGCCTCCAACCCCTATATCAATAGTTAGTAAAAGCTCGTTGGAAGCAGTAATATTAGGTGAGCCGAATGAATATTTATATTTTGTTGCTCAGGGAGATGGAACTCATTATTTCTCACGCAATTATGCTGAGCACCTCCAAGCAGTTCGAAAATATCAACTAAATAAAGCATTATGAAATTAATTACCTTTGAAGGCGTGGAAGGGGTTGGCAAATCTACTCAAATTGCCTTGGTTAAAGCCTGGTTAGAAGATCAAAATTTTACTGTTAAGTTAATAAGAGAACCTGGATCAACTAAATTCGGTGAGCAAATAAGAGATTTACTGCTATCGAATGAGTCCAATTTTTCTTATCAAACCGAGCTATTGTTAATGTTTAGCGCAAGAGCTGAAATGATTAAAATACATCTCACTAATGCAGCAGAGGATTTTGTGTTGTGCGATCGCTACTACCACGCTTCCATTGCTTATCAAGGCTATGGAAGAGGGTTATCTCTGAATTTTATTGATGAATTAATTGCGGGGATTAAGTGTCCAACACCAGATTTAACTATACTTTACGATCTGGATGTTAAACAAGGCTTTCAACGCAAGGCGAATGATACCAAAGATAGAATTGAGTCATCTGGATTAGAGTTCTTTGAGAGAGTTAGATCTGGTTACGTGCATTTATCTCAAACTTTACAAGAAGTACATCTCATTGATGCAAGCGATTCAGAAGAAGAGATTCATAATAAAACTATGGCGCAAATCACGTCAACTCTTAGCTTATGATTGAGCAAAAGTACCCTTGGCTGAAGAGTGCCGTTGATCAGTACTCAAATTCACAATTCCCTTCCTGCCTTTTAATTAGTGGTGAAGCAGGCTTAGGAAAGCATTTGCTAGCCTCATACTTTGCAAAAAAATTACTCTGTCTTTCGGTTGATAAGCCATGTAATAACTGCAATTCATGCAATTACTTCGAAGCTGGATCACATCCAGACTATTGTTTTTTAACTTCTGCGGATTCTTCTTCAAGCCTACTAGCCCCGTCTGGAACCAAAAAAGATTCCTTAACTTCAAAAAAAATAGATGGCATTAGAGCTCTAAACGACTTTATCTCTTTTTCTAATTCCGTATCGAAGTCCAGAGTTGGAATTATATTTGAGGCGCATCTGATGAATAAAAGCTCTCAAAATGCTTTGCTTAAAACCCTCGAGGAACTGCCATTAAATAAATTTATTCTTCTGGTTTCCAATAAACGTAGGAATTTTTTACCCACCATTTATAGCCGATCTACACACCTATCCATTCAAAATCCCTCAAGTGATCAAATTGACAGTTGGTTGTTAAATCAAGGTTACATTGAATCCTCGTCTCTGAATTTTGCTCCAGATTCAACGCCACTTGCTATAGAGCAATTTATAACTAATGATCATGTGACCCATTATCAGGATCTGACAATCAAGTTGAATTCATACTGTCAGGGAGAGGTGGATACATTTGCCATGATAAAACATTACAAAGAATTGGATATTACCCTTGAGGAAAAAATAGACTCTTTAATCCTATTTCTCAAAACAAACCTTGGTATCCTCATGGGTTTTTACAAACCTAACTCTATGATGGGAATTCTTGATCATAAGGCTTTAAGCACACAGGATATTTCGGAGTTATTGGAAGATTTGACTGACTACAAAGTTGCATTAAATAAAGTGGCGACATTAAATGAGCAAATAGGATTAAGTCACTTTCTTTTTAAGTTGCAGGCTCTTTGCAAGTAATATCAAAATTCTAATCTATTAGACGATTGTTGACCCACCATCGACCACCAGTGTTTGCCCATTGATATATGCTCCTGCGTCAGAGGCTAACATCAAAGCAACACCAGCAATTTCTTCTGGCTCACCAATTCTTTTCATTGGTACCTTATCTGTAAAGACTTTTAATATCTCTGGATTATCCCAAAGAGCCTTTGCAAAATCTGTCTTGATAAGGCCTGGTGCAATTGCATTAGCTCGAATATTGCAATGCCCAAACTCAGAAGCAATATTTTTAACCATCATGATATCTGCTGCCTTGCTCATATTGTAAGCGCCCAGTAAAGAGCTACCTCGCAAACCACCAATGCTAGAGACGATAATAATGACACCATCTTTTCTTTCGATCATTTGGGGCAATACGAGCTTTGAAAGGATATGGTTAGACTTAACGTTATTTTGCATGATCTTATCAAAGGAATCAGATGGGATATCCATCATTGAGCCCATGAAGGGATTAGTTGCTGCGTTACAAATCAATATATCTATCTTGCCAAATAAATTATTTGTTTCATCAACCAAGTGTTGCAGTTGGGATTCATCGCCAATATTTGCAGCAATTGGGTAAGCTGCTTCACTCCCAACCAAGCTATTAATCTCATTAGCAGTTGCAATACATGCATCAATTTTTCTGCTCGATATGATAACCTTGGCTCCCTCTTTGGCTGCATGAAGCGCAATCGACTTACCAATGCCACGTGAGGAGCCAGTTATTAAAAATGACTTGTTTTTTAAATTAAATAATGACATTTGGCTTATAATCTCCTGATGTTTAAAAACGTTGAAATATATTCTAAATCAAATTGTTTATATTGTGATAAAGCAAAAAACTACTTTGCGCAAAATAATATTTCTTATGTAGAGCATAATGCTGAGATTCCTGAAATTTTTGATGTCCTCATGACCAGAAATCCTCATGCTAGAACTATGCCTCAGATATTTATTAATGATGAGCTAATTGGCGGCTACACAGACCTTGAGGACTGGCTGCAAAATAATAAGGATTAACTATGGTTGCTTTTAATGATTTTCTACTTCTTCTAGATGGCTACCTAAGTGGCTCATGGTGGTTTCCAGCATTTCTGATTGGCACAGGCATATACTTCACTGCTTATCTCGGTTTTCCCCAATTTAAATTTTTTGCTCATGGCTGGAGAATCGTGACAGGAAAATATGCAAAAGAAGATACTAAAGGAGAAACTAGCCCATTTGAGGCATTAACAACTGCAATGTCCGGTGCGGTTGGTACTGGCAACATAGGTGGCGTAGCTCTCGCAATATGGATTGGTGGCCCTGCAGCTATTTTCTGGATGTGGATTACAGCTATCTTTGGTATGACTACAAAATTTGTTGAAGTGACCATGGCTCATAAATACCGAACCACGCTAACTGATGGCTCTATATCAGGCGGTCCAATGTACTACATTGAGAAGGGCTTCAATAAACGCTGGGCTGGGGTGATCTTTGCTGCCTTAATGATGATTTGTGCCATTGGTTCTGGCAATATGCCCCAAATTAATAATATCGCTGTGGTTCTTGACTCTACATTTTCAATTCCCAAGCTGGCTACAGGTTTGATACTAGGCGTGATGTTATGGTTAATTATTGCTGGTGGTATCAAAAGAATTGCAAAAATTGCTAGTAAATTAGTTCCAGTGATGGCGGTGATTTACTTTGGTGGTGCTTTGGTTGTTATCGTTGAGAATTATCAAAATATCATTCCCTCACTGCATTCTATATTCTCTCAGGTATTTTCTGGGTCTGCCGCAGCAGGCGGATTTTTAGGTGCAAGTTTTGCAATGAGTCTAAAACTTGGAGTGGCAAGAGGCTTGTATTCAAATGAAGCAGGGCAGGGATCATCTCCGATCGCTCATGCATCTGCAAAAGCAGAGCATTCTGTTGAACAGGGCATGGTTTCAATTCTAGAGCCCTTTATAGATACTATAGTGGTTTGTAGTGTTACAGCACTTGTTATCCTATCTAGTGGTGCTTGGACTCAAAAATATGAAAATACTTTTGAAAGATCATCTATGGCAATTTTTGATGGCTCTTACACTGAATCAAATGAAGGCGATGTGGAGGAGCTCGGGAAATATATCCTTGATGCTAGAAATTTCACTAGCAACACAACAACCGTTAAAAACTATTCTGGAAATTTAAATATTGTTGATGGCTTATTGCAGCAAAATGACATCACAATTTTTCATAACAATTCAATTGCAGAAGATGTCCAGTTCATTGAGGGCGGTGAACCCTTCACTGGTTCTCTAGAAATTATAGATGGAGACATTGAAAATTCCTCCATCAAGGTTGAAGGTAAATCCCTTATTCACTCTGCTGAGCTAACCTCCAAAGCATTTGCCTCCGGGGTTTTAGGAATGTACGGTGAGTATATTGTGGCGATTGGCTTGCTGTTATTTGCATTTTCAACCGCAATTGCATGGTCTTACTACGGGGATAGGTCAACAGCTTATATTTTTGGTGAAGCTGCTGTGCCTTGGTACCGAATGATCTATGTTGTGAGTTTTATTGCAGCTGCAGTCATAGATACCACCATCATATGGAACATCGCATATGTTGTTGTTGCTCTGGTTACCATACCGAATCTAATAGCATTATTCGTTCTTAGAAAGGAGATGAAAGAGCAAGTCACCAGCTACGTGATGGAAAAATAATTAAACAGACTCTTTGGTTCCATCTATTTAGCTGAGCGTTGCTCTAGGACATCTAATACCTCATCAAAACTCACATCCATTTTTCGGAGCATAACTAATAAGTGGTATACCAAATCAGCTGATTCTTCTTTAACGCGACCATCATCTGTAACTGCAGATATAGCTACCTCTCCAGCTTCCTCGGTAACTTTTTTGGCCATTTCTTTAATTCCATCTATAAATAAGCTGTAAGTGTATGAGTTAGAGTTTTTTTCTTCAAAGCTGCTGTCAATAACTGCTTCTAGCTTTGCAATAAAATTTATATTCCCTGGAGATTCTTGGAAGCATGATTCTCGCCCTAGATGACATGTTGGGCCATTATTAAGTGCTGTAATCAGAAGGGTGTCATTATCACAGTCATGGAGAATTTTTATAACAGATAGCTTGTTTCCAGAAGTTTCTCCCTTTGTCCATAATTTTTGCTTTGTTCTACTAAAAAATGTAACAACACCAGATTGCTCTGTAAGCTCAAGCGCTTCTGCATTCATGTAGCCCAACATTAATACTCGCAAGCTATCTGCATCTTGAATGATAGCTGGCATTAATCCATTCACCTTATCCCAGTTTAGTTCCATTGTTTAACCTCTTACGTTAATTTGATTGAATTGAAGATGTCTTTTTAATTCCTGAACAGTAAAAATATCTTTATGAAAAACGCTGGCTGCCAGCGCTCCATCTACATTGGTTGATTTAAACACTTCTGTAAAATCTTCCATGCTCCCAGCTCCCCCAGAGGCAATCATCGGAATAGTGCAGCGATCGGAAAGGTCCTTGATTAAATCTAAATCAAAGCCATTTCTCATACCATCCTGATTCATTGAGTTAACCACTACCTCTCCTGCGCCTAGGCTCTGAATCTCTTCCAACCAATCTAGCGCTTCTATCTCACTTGAATAAGCAGTGTCTTCATTTCCAGTTTTGGCATATATCAGGTGCTTGGAATTGATTGTTTTAACATCTATGCCAACCACTACACATTGGGCTCCAAATTCGTCACTAAGATCTCTGATCATCCTTGGATTTAACAGGGCTGGAGTATTAATAGATATTTTATCAGCTCCCTCATTAAGTATTAGTCTTGCATCATCCATTGATTTAATTCCACCAGCAACGCAAAAGGGAATGTTAATAACCTCTGAAATTTTTTTCACCCAGCTTTTATCAACCATTTTCTCCTCAGTGCTGGCAGAAATATCATAGAAAACTAATTCATCCGCTCCCTGATTAGAATATTTGGCAGCAAGCTCAACAATGCCCCCCATAACCTCATGATTTTTAAACTGAACACCCTTAACTACCAGTCCATTTTGAACATCCAGACATGGAATTATTCTTTTACATAGCATTGGATAATTCCTTCAAGCTTATAGCGTGTTCGTAAATTGCTTTCCCAACCACTACTTCCTTGCATCCAAGGGTCCGTACTGCACCAATATCTTGTATTGAAGAGATTCCTCCAGAGGCAATGAGATTGATGCTTGGAAATGTTTCGATAATATGTTGATAGGCCTTTAGGCTTGGACCTTTCATTGCACCATCTAGACTAATGTCTGTGGCTAATATATTTGAGAAATATGAATAAGTATTTAAAAATTCTGTCAAGTTAACAGAAGACTGGTTTTGCCATCCGTGAGTAAAGATTATCTGTTGATCCTCAATAGTTTTAAAATCTAATCCTAAGACTATTTGATCTGGATCAAAGTTTGACTGAAGTTCGGGTAAAAAGTTAGGTGTTTCAAATAAAGCGGTGCCTACAATAATACGAGTGACGCCAAGCTCAAGCATCTCTGAAGCTTTTTTAATACTTCTAATGCCACCACCAACCTCTAAGCTTAAGCTAGGGTTTGAAGCAAGTCTTTTAATAATGGGTAGATTCTCCTGTGAACCTGTTTGAGCGCCATCTAAATCGACAATGTGTAGGTAACTAAAGCCATAATCCATAAATTCCCTGGCTTGGTTAATAGGGTCGAGGTTATAGTTGGTTAACTGATTAAAGTCTCCTTGCACCAAACGGACACAGTTACCTTTTTTTAGATCAATCGCAGGTAATATAGTCATCTCAATCCTAAAAAATAATTAAGAAATATTTCTCCAGCGATAGATGATTTTTCTGGATGAAACTGGCATCCAATAAAATTATTTTTAATCGCTACAGAGGTCATAGTTATTTCATATTCAGTAACGGCAGCAGTGTCACCTGATTCTTGGGCGAAGTAGCTATTAGCAAAGTAATAATGATTGCCAAGGCTGGATAGGGCGCTGGAATTAAATATTGCCTTATTCCAACCCATTTGAGGAATTTTTATTCCTGGGCTAATTGGAAGCTTTTTTACTTCGCCCTCAAATATCCCAAGACATTTAGTCTTTTGTTCTTCAGAATATTCATACAAAATCTGCATTCCTATGCATATGCCTAATACTGGCTGACTAAGCTCTCTGATAGTATCTACAAGGCTTAAAGAGCGTAAAGTATTCATCACTCGTCCTGCGGATCCAACGCCAGGAATAACAACATGCGAGGCCTGAGCTATCTGGGCAGGATCTGTTGTAATAACAGTCTCTTGATCTTGAAGTTTTAACGCATGCTGAACAGACTTTAGATTTGCTCCACCGCAATCAATAATAGCTACGCTCACATAACACCTTTTGTTGAAGATGTATCAGAGCCCTCTATTACTATTGCTTGCTTTAGTGCTCTTGCAAATGTTTTGAAGGTGGCTTCAAGCAGATGATGTGAATTAGTACCCACGGTGTCTATATGACAAGTAAAGGCTGCAGAGTTAACCAGAGATATAAAGAAGTGCTCAAGCATTTCACCGGGGAAGTCACCAACCACCTCGCGCAGTTCAGAGCATTTAAAGTTTAAGAAGCGACGAGATGCAAGATCAATACTTACAGAGCATTTGACCTCATCCATCACCAATGTTTCGACTGTGGAATATCTAGATATACCAAGTCTACTATCTAATGCTACATTAATTGCAGAGCCTAGAGTAATAGCAATATCTTCTATGGTGTGATGTTCATCTATATATAAATCGCCATCACATGTTAAATGTAAGTCAATTTTACTATGCTTAGAAAATTGCTCTAACAAGTGGTCTAAAAACTTAAGGCCTGTATTGATTGAGTATTTGCCAGTGCCGTCTAAATTAAGATTAACGTAAATATTTGTCTCGTTAGTTTTTCGAATTTCGACGCAGGCCCTAGATTTTTTAATCCCTAAAACTCGATTTCTTCTAATATCAACTGCGGCTGCATGTGCATCTAAACCTTCAGCCAAAGCCAGGGTAGTAACAGTATCTTTCAGGTTCATAAAACCTTCTGCTGAAGCGATCTGTAGTCCAATCTGTTTGCCAAAATCTTTGATGCCTAGACCTGAATATGTTCTTGCATGGCCATTGGTTGGAAGAACATGATTAGAGCCCGAGGCGTAATCACCAAAAGATTCGGGTGATAGGGAGCCGCAAAAAATAGACCCTGCATTATTGATAGTTGGCAAGTACTTAGAATAATCCTCATCTAGTAAAATTAAATGCTCGGGTGCGCATTCATTTATCAGTTGGGAGGTATCAATGATAGATTTAGATTTAATAAGAATAAGATTTTTTATGCTCTTGTTGAGTATTTTTTCTCTTGTTAGCCCTTTTTTCTGCTTCAGGACTTCTGACTTTACCTTAGTCAATACATTAAGTTTTTGAGAAATAATAAAGGCTTTTGAATCAGTACCATGCTCAAGCTGAGAAAGGGCGTCGGCTGCAGCAAGAGAGGCATTATCCAGATTGTTAGTGACAATCATTACTTCACTGGGACCAGCTGGAAGATCTATTGCCACATCCCTGGATGCTAATTCTTTTGCGTAGCTTACATAAGCGTTGCCTGGGCCAAAAATTTTTGAAACCTTTGGAACAATAGTTGTTCCGTAAGCCATAGCAAGAATGGCTTGAGCGCCACCAACCTTGTAGATGGAGTTGACATTAAAAATCTTACATATCCATAGTATTTCAGGTGCTATTTTTCCATTAGCACCAGGAGGTGAGCAGACAACAATTTCTGAGCATCCAGCAATGCTAGCTGGGACAATTTGCATTAATAACGATGAGATTAATGGCGCCGTCCCACCTGGAACATAAAGCCCAACTGAATCTATGGCTCTGAACTCTTTCCAAATGCTTATGCCTTTAGTCGTTTCAATGGGGCTGGATGATAGGCTGCTTTTATCACTCTCACAAACAAGTTGAATATTTTTAGAGGCTACTAAAATAGAGCTCTTTAACTCGTCTGAGACAGCTTGGTCTGAATTTGCAATCTCTCTAAGACTTACCTTATATGATTTGGGGATATCTAAGGATAATTCTTTGTTTATTAAATTTAATCCGGAGGTACCTTTTGATAAAATTAATGTTTTAAACCTCTTCACCACAGACTCAACCTGACTATGTGACTCTTCTGTTGAAAACCAATCAATAGATTTTGTATTTGAAGACCTGTTTATTAATTTCATTTTAATAAAGAATTTTTTCTACTGGCATTACTAATATGGATGATGCTCCACTGGTTTTTAAATTCTCCATAGTCTCCCAAAAAACTGGCTCTGTGCAAAGAGCATGGATGGCAACTTTGCCTTTTTCTTGTAATGGAATGATGGTGGGCGAATCTGCTCCAGGGAGAAGCTTGCAGATCCTATCAATTGATTCGTCTTGAGCATTTAACATCACATATTTACTTTCTGCAGCATTGATAACACCCTCAAACCTTTTGACCAAGCTAAGAACCTTAGGTTCTAATATGTTTTTTCGCCTTACATTTGAGATTAGGACCGCCTCAGAAGACATCAAGGACTTAAATTCAACAAGGTTATTCGCCTCTAAGGTTGCACCAGACGATACGAGATCACATATGCAGTCTGCTATCCCAATATAAGGTGTAAGTTCAACAGAGCCATTAATTTTAATGACTTCAGCTTTCACATTATTTTTCTTTAAATACTTTTTTACTAGTCCTGGGTAAGAGGTTGCAATCGTCTTATTGGTCAGACTCTTCATTTTTGAAGATGAGGGTCGCGCAAAAGCCAATGAGCATTTTGAAAAACCTAAAGGTAAAATAGTATGCGCATTGAGATTGGTACTTGTTGCAGACTGTTCAGCTAAGACATTTTCACCAACAATACCTAAATCTGCCACACCCTTGGAAACCAAAGAAGGGATATCATCATCGCGAACGAGCAATATATCTATATTCATATTAGAAGATCGAGCTAAAAGTTTTTCACCAGATGTTCGAAAGTTAATGCCAGACTTCTCCAATAAGTTCTTGCTATTGTCAGAGAGCCTGCCTTTTTTCTGAATGGCGATAGTAATTTTTTTATCTTTCATGTGATTCTTTTAAATGCATTCTGGTATCCATAATTTGATTCAGAGAATAAGAATCTTGCAACTCGAGTTACCGTAGCTGTTGATGTTCCCAATTCTGAGGCAATTTTTCTGTAACTTTTATTTTTCTGATATAGCAATTGAGCAACTTCCCATCGTTCATTGAGAGCTTTAATTTCTGATGGGGTACATAAATCCTTAAGGAAGATTTCTACTTCTTTGGGTGATTTGAGTTCATTTATAACGTTGGGTAGTTTCATGGTTTGAATTCTAACTGTTTTAACATGCTAAAACAATGCTACAACAAAAAAATATACTCTGATTCAAAATAGGTTAAAATTCATAAAAAAATTAGGAGTTAATATGACGATAGAAGCTAACGATACATTCCCTGCTCATACATTGAGATTGATTGTGGATGGAGAATTACAAGAAGTAGAGTCAGCTGAGTATTTAGCTGGCAAAAAACTAATGCTAGTGGGTGTGCCAGGTGCATTTACACCAACTTGTCACGCTTCCCATTTGCCTGGTTATATAGAGCATCTTGCTAGCTTTGAAGCTAAGGGTTACTCGGTAAACTTTATATCTGTTAATGACCCGTTTGTAATGATGGCATGGTCTGAAGCCTCTGCGGCAACTGGTATAAATATGATTGCAGATGGCAATGGGGATTTAACTAATGCACTTGGATTGGTGATGGATGCATCTGGCTTCGGTCTTGGTAAGAGATGTATGAGGTTTGCAATGGCTATCGAGGACGGCGTTGTTAAATCAATTGATGTGGAGGAGGGTGGTGCTCTCGATGTATCCTCTGCGGAATCTCAGCTTGCAAAAATCTAAGCCAAAATACTTATTTGCAGGATTAGGCACCATGGGCTTTCCCATGGCTGGCCATCTATCCAAGAATCCTAATCTAGATGTTTATGTGTTTAATAGAACTTCAAAAATTTCAGATAAGTGGGTTAAAAAATACCATGGTGCTAAGCTTCTATCCTTAAATTCATGCTCTATAAAATTTGATGGGATCATCACATGCCTAAAGGATGACGCTTGTATTGCATCAGTAATCCTGAAGAGCGGTTTATTAGATTCAATCAAGAACAATGCTTTTATTGTAGATCACTCAACCACCTCTCTAGACTTAGTTTCAACCATATCCAATCATCCGTCCATCCTCGATAAGCGAATATCTTTTTTTGATGCACCTGTTAGTGGGGGCGAGGTGGGGGCAATCAATGGGTTGCTTTCAATAATGCTAGGTGGTCCCAAGCTAAAGCTGTCTAAAGTTAAAATAGTGTTAGAAGCGTATTCAAAATCCATTACTCATATTGGGCCTAGCGGTCATGGGCAGTTAGCAAAAATGGTTAATCAATTGTGCATTGCAAGCCTTATACAGGGACTATCAGAGGGAATTGCTTTAGGTACAAAAGCTAATTTAAACATGAGCAAAGTAATGGAAGCGGTATCTGGAGGAGCAGCCCAATCATGGCAGATGGACAATCGCTTTAAAACAATGATAAGTGGTAACTTTGATTTTGGTTTCGCCGTTGATCTCATGATCAAAGATCTAAAGATTGCTTTGAACCAATCCAAGAAACTAGATTTAAATCTTTCAACCTCTAAATCTATTCTTAAAAATTATAATAAATTATCTCTAAATGGAGACGGGAAATTAGATACATCAAGTCTAATTAAGCTAATAAATCCATAGAAAAGCCCTCGATAAGCGGACTATGATTTGAACATATATTAGTTAACAAGATTATGAATAAAGTTAAATTTAATCGAAGTTTCTTCAAAACTATTAATTCGACCACTTGTTCCTCCATGCCCGCCAATAAAATTAATTTTAAATAATATTGGATTATCAGTGAAGAGAAAAATATATTTTTTATATATATAATTCTTATTATGAGTATTGCTAAGCTAATAACATTTGTTCTTTTATTTTTTAGCACCTCTGTTTTTTCATACTCTGGGTACCTAAAAATTACAGCATTGACCACTGACAAGGAGTGGGATTTTCTTCCAACCATACCCCAGTCCTTTGATTCCGCTCAAACGAATACATTAGAAGCTTTTTTGATCCATGGAAGCTACGGTTTTTTAATTTCTACATCTCAGTTTGAGCTTGATGTTGTTAGGTCATCAGAGCCGAAGTCACTCAACTTAACCGCAAATAAAAATAAATATGAATTTTTTTATCTTCCTAACCCTCAATCTGCATTTTCAATAGCCTTTAAGCAGCAAACAGCAGACCGCCAGTTTATAGATTGCTATTCTTTTGGGTCCTTGGTCATAGGCTCATGTCCAAATGCTAGTCTTAAGCTTACAAATTCTAGAGATGAGTTTAAAGAGTTGAACAATTCATTGATCTTCATAGATGGTCAAAATAGAGCATTGCAGCTTAACTATCGCCGAGCTTTTAGTAATCTTTTTGCCGATGAGGTTGGTTTAGGCATTGAGATAACAGACATGCAGTATTTTTGGCTGACACCATTGGAAAATATTCAATCACCTCTGATTCAAAATTTAAACGTCAGTGGTCGTAAACTTGGAGACATTATTGCTTTAGAATTAAGCAGGTTGCCTCAAAGAGAGAGCTGGAAGTCGTATCAACTTAATCTTAATGTACTCAAGTCGTATCAACTCAGTCAATCCTTGAGTGTGTTTTATGATTTTGATTACATTTCCATAGATCATTCTAAGTATCGTGCCCTTTCTGATATACCCAATTCAAACATTAAATTTAGATCTGGTCTCAAATATGACTTTGGAAAGATGCAGCTTTCTATTTTTGGAGATTTTTATAAAAATAATCTTTTAGGATTTGAGCCCATAATAGTGAATCAAAGAACGGAAAATTACTTTACTCAAAATTTTGGAAGCCTTGGCGCTGAGATACTTGTTCGTTTCTAAGTCATCCATTAGGAAAGTATGTAATATTTCTTTAATTAAATGTTTCATTTTTATTTAAAACTTTACAACTTATCTCATTATAATAATTGTTGACTCTTAGTAGCTGAGAGTGATAAATTTGATTAGCAATAATTTATGCACGTATATAGCGTTCAATTCTTAAAAAAGGAAAACAATCATGCCTAAGCCCAAATTCATAAAATCCTACCTAACTATTCCTGCGCTGCTTTTTATAGCTGCTTGTGGAGGCGGGGGCGGCGGCGGTGGATCAGCGCCCACTTTGACTATGTCATCAAGCGTAACGGAGGCTCTTGTGGGTTCAAATGTGACGCTAACCTGGACTTCCTCTAGCACCACTTGCTCAGCATCTGCATCAGGCTCTTGGTCTGGTTCCAAGGCCTCCTCAGGTTCTGAAGTCGTCCCTGTGACAACTGCTGGCAATAACTCTTACTCCATTACTTGTGGTGGAAGCTCTGCCTCAACCACTGTGGAGGGCTTTAGAAATTCAGTGGGCAAGGCTGTAGATGGCTATTTATCTGACGCCTCTATATTTTTTGATGCCAATGATAATTTTATGCTTGATAGCTCTGAAACTGCAGCAATTTCTGATTCTTCTGGCTCTTTCACATTGAAGCATGCCAATGGCAATCTGGTTAGCTTGGGTGGCACTGACGTTGATACCCAAACCTTATTAGCCGATTTAATTTTAGTTGCCCCTAATAGTGGATACGTTGACTCACCTGTTATTACCCCCTTAACATCCATTCTTGCGTTTATGGAAAACCCTGATGATATTCATGCTATTTTAGGCCTAGACAGCTCTATTAATATTCTTACAACTGATCCTGTTGCTAGCCTAGCAAACGGTTCGCAATACGAGCTTTTGTATGAAAAGGGCAACCAGTTAACAGTTTTAACCCTAGTCATTGACAGGTTAGTAGACAATCTTGGTGGCACTATACCAGCTGAGGAAAAAACCTACGATGCTTGGTTTTCGGGTCTTGCAGAAATACTTGAATATAAATTTAGCGATAATCCATCACAAAAAATTGACATAGAATCAAGAGAATTTATCACTACTATTATCGAAGCTCTGAATGGAGAAGAGGACTTTAACCTAGGTATGTCTGCAGCAGATCAAGCGAACACCATCACGGCTTTGGTTAATGCTCTGCCATTAATTCAGGTAAAAACTAGCACGGCCACCACTTCTGCTCTTTTAAATTTTAGTCTTAGGACATTACAAACAGATATCGTTGCCATAGCATCCGGCACAGCCTCACCAGAACTTATAGGGAACTACACGAACAACATTGAAGGCTATGTAGCATCGGTAGAATCGGTTGACTCTGCTTTGCTTGCTCCAACTATTTTAGCCTTTGATGATGCGGTGACTACGCTTGAAGACACAGCTATAACATTTAATGTTGCTAACAATGATTCCTTGCTCTCTGGCTTACCATTCACCTTGGCAATTACTGTGGCGCCGCTTAACGGAACGGTCACTATTAGCGGAGGTTCGGTCACATACACGCCAGGACTAAACTTTAATGGCGATGACTCATTCACATATAGTGTGACTCAGGATTCGCAAGCAGTCACAGCTAGTGTGAGCATTAGTATTACCCCCGTTAATGACGCTCCTTCAATTGATAGCCAGCTAACAATTAGAGCCGTTGATGGGTCTACCGCATTAACAGGTTTATCAATAAGTGATGTTGACGGTGATGAGCTAACGGTCACGATTGGCGGAACGGATGCAGAGAGTTTTGACTATGTTGATGGCGCTATTGTCTTCAAGACTGCCCCTGACTCATTTAGTAAAAATTCCTATTCAATCACTGTGTCTGTATCAGATGGAACTTTAACAACCGAAGCAGAATTAAGTATTAGTGTGAGACGGACTCAAACTGAAGGCTTCGTTGTGCCTAGATCTGTAACTGTCATTGAAACACTTTAACTCTTTAACAAATGAAATATATCCAGGATAGAATTATGAAAAATACTACAACTTATTTATCTCTAGCGATTGTGGCAGCTCTTCACTTAAATGTGTCTGCTCAGCAGAACTATGATACTGATACTTTTGAAAATTACGTGGCTGACCAAGAGGTTCAAGAATCTCTTAATAATGCTCAAGAAATTCTCTGCCAAATTGCAAACATGGGCACAGAAGATCTTGCTAACGATGGGGCATACAAAGCCACTCAGTCACTTACCTTGTGCTCAACTTCAAGCGGTGGCTCTGGTTCAGCTGACGGCTCTGCTGCGACGGCCACAGTCAGTGCTCAATCTTCGACCACAGCAGCAGCTAGCACCACTAGTGATGCGACTGTTACAGCTGTAGACATTGATGAGTATACAATTGATAGTCAATTTATCATTGATGGTTCGCAGGTAACCAAGCTTTGGTTTAATGATGATACTCCGTTTGACGAACAAACTAATAGACAGCCTAAGATGCTTACTTACGTTAAATTGCAGCAGACTGCCTCGCCGAGCACTGACAGTAAATTTGGTACTTTCACTGCTAAATGGCAAGCCTTTGCCAATGGCAATAGGCCGGAAGATTTCCCAGAAGATTCTTGGGTGCTCCAGTATGAGTGTAGCGAAGAGCGCATCGCATCTGGCTGGAGTTGGTGTATTGATGGTACCTCTTTGGGAGAGGGAACTTTAATCGCACAAGGCAATGCTGTTAAATACAGAGCTAGGGAAAACGGTCCTGAGGAGAATCTAGCAGCCGAATTCCTTCCCAACGGAGACGTTAAAGGGGTTTATACTAGAGAAACAGGCTGGCAAGACGAGTCACTCATAGATCCTTCTTGCGATGGTTCTGATGACTGGTGGCAGTGTCAATCTCAAGAATTTAGGGATTCAAGCGTTAATGTTACCGGTCAATTTACCTTTGGCAGACAAGCAGACACAAAATTATTTTGTACCACCTTGGCAGGTCTATTCGAGCTCGATTGGTCTGAGTACCCTCCATTACAAACTGCTGTCACACTCAATGAAGATGTAAGAACTCGATTAAAAGAGCGAAATTGGTCGGTAGATGAAGTTTGCTATTCTGTTGATGCAACTACGACAACCAAAAATGTATGGGACTATGGTGTGTATGATCTGGATGGTGCGCCATACGAACTCGCCAATCCTTCGTTTCCTATTAAAGCAATTGTCGACGTTGTCGAAGACGCTGGTACGGAAGATGAGAAAACCATCAAGAGACGAATTCATGG
>ERZ651776.76-NODE-76-length-135468-cov-19.659069_pt1 | contig 135468 bp, 109 predicted proteins | sample MGYA00514761_ERZ651776 | MGnify/ENA metagenome assembly ERZ651776
AGACAACAACCCAATAGACATTTCCAGGAGTCAATCCTGTTACTATACCATTGATAGTCTCGTAAGGAGCACCAGTTGCATCTGCACAACCAAACTCTGTAAAAGCACCAGCACAAGTGTTGTCGCTAGATTCAATAACTAAAAACTCAGGTCTCCAAGCAGTAATATCACTAGTCACAGTAATATCGGCAGTCGAACCTTGAGCAGTAAACGAAAACCATGTATCTATGGTTCCTTCTTCACAAGGACCAGCAGCTAAAGTACTTGTTGTTCCTGGTGCGCTCGTTGCACAAACTGCACCTGTTAAATCTGCAATATTTGTTGCTGTTGCACAATCATCTTGCGCGAATGTTAAATTAGTTGTTGCAAGAAATGTTAATGCAACAACTTTTTGAAGAATTGTTAAATTTTTCATCGTAAATTATTTGAAAGGAATGAATGATGGATTCGTAATCTTATCAATTGAAGGAATAAAAATAGAAACTCCATCTCTAACAGTTATCGTTATGTCTTCATTTTGTTTTCTTGAGCTTTGAATTAACTCAATAATATCTTTGTTTAATAAAAACTTTTCCGAGCTAACATTTGCTTCGACAACTTGAAAAGTCCCGGCAATGTCATTTTTTGATTTTTCTTGTTTTGTAGCTGTCGTTAAAACTTTAGGTTGCACTTTTACCTCCTGAGATGGAACGCGTCGTGCACTGTTCAATTCTTTAACGGTTTGAGAAAATGCCGTCGCACTTAATGATAAAACAACAGAAATAGTTATTAGTTTCATAATGGTAGTTTAAATTATTTCTAATTATTGTATTTCTAAACGAAAGAGACTAAAAATAGTTGCATCTTAAATCAAATTCAAGAAAAGTATTCTTGAGTTTTTTGTGTAAAAGTAGTGATAATATGCTAAATATAAGATTAAACCCTCGCTTTATCTCAATTGTTAGAAGTCAAAACTTCAGGTTTTCGAGTTTAAGATAGTGTAACTACTCTATCTTTTTAATCTCCAACTTCTTTTCAGAGCAGAACCTCTATAATCATCCAGCTTTTCTGTGATAGAACTATTTGCAAGTTTTTGCATAAATTTAAATGTTCCTCGCGACTGCTTATAATCGAACTCATCTTTGAATAGTGGGATAATGCTCAAAAAATGAATCTCTTTATCAACTAGCAGTATAGGCACCATTTCTTCTTCAAGGAATAATGGGTCTGATAACATAAAATGATTTTGCTTCATTGTAGGCGACAGTGGATTTAAGTCTTTTCCACAAGGCATTGTATGTCCATGTCCAAACCATGTTTTATTCTCAACAACAAACTTCGATAATCGTTGAATCCAATAAAAAACCCAGTTCATACTAGTGTTATCAGTATCTTCCCATTCCCAATAGCTCGGTAGACAAAAATAAAGTTCATTGTATTCTCTTCCTTTCCACTTTTCATCCACAGGCATTTTGTATGCCCTGAGTCCATTCGTCAAAATTACTGTAACAGGAGATTTTAATTCTAAATCAAGAATTAACAACGGCACCTCATTTTCCTTTACAGGAATTTCAGAAACACGGTGTTCTCCAAAACGTTTAATTAAATGTTCTTTCACGGTATAAAGGTAATTTACTTTTTAAGAAAATTTGTATTAAAGTAACTTCTCTAAAGAATTCCAAAAGAGTTTGTCTGATGGGACACAGCCCTGCTCAATCAATTTATGAATCTCTAACTCTCTGTCCTTGCCAATCTCTTTGTTGGTCTTAAAAATAGAAATCTCCTTACTTGCATTTTGCAGTGCAGAATGAATTGACTCTGGTGTACTTAAACTCTCACTACTTTCATTTTTCAACGTCAAAGAAATCAATTGACTTTCTTTATTATTAATGTAAAACACCCTGCAATGGTTTTCTGATCTATGTTCTAAAAATTCTATTTTTTCATATACTTTCTGTAAAACAGAATCAGAAAAAAGGATCACCAATTGATTCGCTTGTTCTTTCTTTGAATCATTCATCTCTACCCATTCTTCATGATGAACTCCATTGATAATTAGAAAATGTTTAAAGTCTTCGGAGAAAACTTCTAATTCCTCCATTGAGAGTGCTCTATATTTCATTGTGCAAAAATACAAATTCAAAACCTTCGATACAATCTCTATTAATATTACATTTGCCAATGGATGAGAAAAAAGGAATCGCAATACTAGGATCAACAGGGTCAATAGGTACTCAGTCATTAGAAGTTATTGAGTCTTACCCCGAACGTTTTGATTTACAAGTACTCACGGCAAACAAAAATGCTGACTTGTTAATTAGTCAAGCATTAAAACACAAGCCAAATACGGTTGTTATTGTTGACGAGACCCTTTTTGATAAAGTTAAATCCGCTTTATGGGAACATGATATCCATGTATATGCTGGAGCAGAGGCCCTTTGCCAAGTTGTTGATTCAAGTGAAATCGATATCGTTATCACCGCAATGGTTGGATATTCGGGTTTAAAACCGACTTTAGCAGCAATCCGCGCAAAAAAAAATATAGCCCTCGCGAATAAAGAAACTCTTGTAGTCGCAGGAGAGTTAATCACAAAGGAAGCTTATGACAATGGTGTAAACATTTATCCTGTAGACTCCGAACATTCCGCTATTTTTCAGTGTTTAACCGGAGAGTTTGACAATACAATTGAAAAAATTTATTTGACCGCCTCTGGTGGTCCTTTTCGTGGATTCACAAGGAAACAGCTTGAAGCCGTAACGTTGGAGCAAGCCTTAAAGCACCCAAATTGGAGCATGGGAAGAAAAATCACAATAGACTCTGCAACAATGATGAATAAAGGTTTAGAGGTGATCGAAGCAAAATGGTTGTTTAACCTGAAGCCTGATCAAATTGATGTAATTGTTCATCCGCAATCTATTGTTCATTCTTTGGTTCAATTTACCGATGGAAGCATGAAGGCACAAATGGGCCTACCAGACATGAAATTGCCAATACAGTATGCCTTGACATATCCTGAGCGTTTAAAAACTGATTTTCCAAGATTCAATTTTATGGATTATCCGGAATTGACATTTGAGAAAGCAAATACTGAGGTGTTTACAAATTTGCAGTTGGCATTTGATGCTTTAGAAAGCGAAGGGACGGCGGCCTGTACATTAAACGCGGCCAACGAAGTAAGCGTTCAAGCCTTTTTAGACGATGAAATTTCCTTTGTCGACATCGCGAAGATTAATGAAAAGGTATTATCAAAGGTCAGTAATATTTTAAAACCCTCATTTGAGGACTATGTTTCAGTAGATAAAGAGTCGAGGAGAATAGCAAGAGAAATGTGGTAAACAAAAAAAGGAGCTCGAAAGCTCCTTTTTTCTTTATCGAAATGGGTTATTTTAAAGATAGTTTTTTGCTTAAAGCACCAGGCAAACCATCTTTGTGTAGATATAAACTAATTGTTTTTAACTTGAAATAGCTTTCAGAAACATACAAATATCCTTCTGGAAAATTTCCTGTTCCCCAAGAGTTTTTAACCAAGAAATATTTAGTGCCGTTTTGATCTTTATATTGACCAACGATATGCATTAAGTGATCATCAGTTGTAGATTTATCTTCATATGCTATCTGTCTTATTTCTGAAGTTATTTCTACTTCATCCACAGGTGTTTTAAAAGCATTGGATTTCTTCTCAGCGCCTCCATCAGAAAAGTTTGAATTGTCTTTTCCTGAGATAGAAATAGTTTTGACATCAACAGGGTTTATTGCTAGTCCATTACTGAAACTAAAACCTTTTTCAGAAACATCTGCATCCCAAGCTAAAGTATAACCATTCTTAAGTGCGGTCTCAGCAACTTTCATTAGGTTGTCTAAATCTACATTGTAGCTTTTCCCCCATGACCAATTATCAGGAATCGCTAAGATGCATTCTTTGTTTTCTTCGAAGTGAGTAAATGATGTAATAGAAACATAGTTATCCATCTCTAGACCGAGATGTTTAGTATAAGATTTTGGAGTATACTTTACACCGTCTAAATCAAATTCTTTAATATCTTCTCCAAGGTAGGCGTTCAAAATTCCGTTTAACGCATTATTCCATGCAGGAGTAATTGGTTTCGAACTTTTCCCAGAAAAAGTCATTAATCCTAAAATTGAACTTTTTAAAACGGCGAACATTTCGCTATGATTGTGCTTGATAACACCATCGTTTAATCCAGTGTAGATTCTTTCTGGAACAATTCCATAACGTTTGATTACATAGGGGATATCATGTGATAAGCCGCCTTGAGAAAATTGAATTTTCCCATTCATTCTGAGGTATTTTTCAGCTTTTGCTTCATAAGCCTTTCTAGCAACATACATTTTAGAAAGTATCTCAGGGTTTTCATTTCCCATTCGGATTAATTCTGACTCAAAAAAGGAAAGAGTAGCAAAACTCCAACACGTCCCTGTATTTCCTTGACTTAAAACTGGAGTGGCGTCTAAATGAGCAATTTTAGTGAACTTATATTCACTGTCTTTTGAATTAGATGCTGGCTCTGTATAACCAAATTGCGCATAACTTGAAGTTGCTATTACTATAAACGTGATGGATAATATTTGTTTTATCATTTTTTAAGTTTTGAAAGCCTAAAAGTAGTGGAATTATAGATTGATTTTACCTGCTGAAATGTTTCTCTTACTTCAGAGTCCAACCTGAAAGACCTAACTTTTCAGCTTCTTCTCTAATTTTCGAGATGCCTTCTAAAGAAATTGCTCCGCCAGCTGTAACACGATGTAAGCCGTTTTTAACGTCTACAATTGAGGCATTTAATCCTAAATTGTTGAGTTTTTTAACAAGGTTCACAGCATTGGTTTTATTACCAAAACAGCCAACTATAAAATGTATTGAATTAGCAGTGAATGTAGCCGTTTCTATATTTTCAGTCGTTGTAGTAACATCATCATTGATCCGAACAGGAATAAACAAAGCGTCGTCATACTTGTAGGTATAGACTGAAATATCAGCTGGTAAGTCTGCTACAGTATTCTCAAATGAATTTATCGTAGATTCTGGTGTTCTAAAATCAGTTGAAACTGACTCTGGCTTGTAAACTGCGACTGCTTTCGTATGAAATGGATTAAAATCTTGCATAGAAACCAAGCCAGATTGTAAAACATCTGTTTTCATTGGTAGCCAAACAGAATAAAAAGCAATTGGCAAAAAGCATGCTGCCGCAATATATTTCCAAATTTTTGTTCGTTCTTTTAATAATGCAGGATGAGGAATGATTTTTATTTCTTCTTCAATCTTTTCTTCAACTTCTTGATCAACTTTAATTTCAGGGACAGCTGGAAGAATCACAATCCTTTGAGCTTCAGCTTGAGTCTCAACCTCAAAGGATACTTTTCCTAAGCCAAATGAGGCTAATAACAAATTAAAAAATCGGTCTTGTTCAAAGCACAAGGTTTTGTCAGCACCGGTATATAATATTCCAATTTTTTCAAGCTCGATTCTACCACCCTCAATTAATGTAGTATTCCAAGTGTTGACTTGAGCTTCAATTTTCGCAGCTGATGCTTCGAAAGAAAGATTGTTTAAATGGGCAAATTCGTTGATTAACAAACCATCATTATTGATCAGTTGCTTGTTAAATAATAAGGATTTGCTTGGCGGAACTGCTCTTCCCGTCTCAAAATTGATCTTAGCTGATACTGGTTGTGCAACAAATCCACCGAATGATGGCACTATAACACAATTGTGTTGTAATAGTAATTCTCCTATAAGTTGTTCAATGGTCCTCATCATTACAAAAATATGAAAAAAATAGACTAATTAAAGCAGAAGTAAAACTTTCTCTACATCTTCTGGAACATCAATGTTTGGTGTTTCAATATTAGTCTCTACCACTCGAATAGAATAACCATGATAAAGCCAGCGTAATTGCTCCAGGGATTCTACTTGTTCTAATTTTGTTTTTTCCAGATCAATTAATTTTAATAATGTCTCCTTTTTGTACCCGTAAACACCAATATGACGGTAGAAATTAAATTCATTAATGCCGAAAGGCGGTGCATTATTCGTGTTAGGAATGGCACTTCTAGAGAAGTACATGGCATCTTTATTGGAATTAAGCACCATTTTAATCCGATTAGGATTATTTGCATCCTCATCCGATCTCTTAATTCCTAGAGTAGCAATTGAAACTTGACAGTCTGAAAATGCAGTACACAATTGATCCAGCTGCTTACTGTCAATTAATGGCTCATCTCCTTGAATATTAATAATGACATCAGCATCTATCGTTTTTGCAATCTCCCCACAGCGATCTGAACCTGTTGAATGTTTCGTTGATGTCATCACAACTTTGCCTCCAAACTTTTCGACTTCATCAACTATCCGATGATCATCTGTTGCCACAATTACTTCATCAAGCATTTCAGATTTGTTTGCCCCTTCATAAACTCTTTGAATCATCGACTTCCCTTTCAAGTCAATTAATGGCTTTCCTGGGAATCTAGAAGATTCATATCGGGCTGGAATAATTCCTACAAATTTCATTAAAACTTAACTTGAAGTTGAAGAATAAACGTTCTAGGGGCTCGAACATCTCCAGGTCTAGTGACATACTCGGTGTTTAGAAAATTACTTACGATAAACCCAAGTCTGTAATGATCTTTGAATTCATACCCTGCTCGTGCATCAAAAACTAAAGAACCTGTATTGTTTTTATCTCGGTATTCTTTTAAACCAGTTAATATTTGGACATTGGTACCACCTATATCAATTCCATCTTCAAACGTTCTGTCAATGTTTGACATGTAACTGTTGTACCTTGCAGAAATACCTATACTAATATTTTTGTACGTTGCTTCTATATCCGCTTTAGCAAGATGATTAAATCTATATTTTAAAACGGTTGATCCAGAATCAGAGAATGTTGAAGTATATGCCGGGTCAGCATTTAAACTTACAGGCTTCATATAGGTATAACCAATTAATGACGTCAATTCAACTTTTCCAATTGAGCCCAGGCTATTGAATGATATTTCTGCTCCTGAAATTCTAGCTTTCTCTGCGTTTTGTGCCTGGAAACCGAGCCATTTTTCAATATATCCAACATTGTTTGGATCAATACTCCAAGCAATAGAATCTGGTTTATAAGCCCCAAAAGTAAATTCCATCATATTATTATATTCGTTAACAAAAGCAGCTAAATCTAGAATGCCTTTCCACTTTTTACCGATTTTAATAACTTGTTTTACCCCAATTTCTGCGGCCCATCCAGTTTCCGGTTTTAGGGTTGGATTTGGAAAAATGTTCAATGCACCCACAGATGTTTTTGTGTAACGTTCAGCAACTGAAGGATATCTAATTCCTTGTCCGAAAGAAGCCCTAAGGTGAGTGTATTTAAACAATTGATAATGTGTTCCCAGCCTAAAAATGGGATATACTGGCAAGGTTGTCATAGAGCTGGTGTCATTTCCAAATGAAAAATCTGTGTCACCACTCATGCCATCTTGTTCGTAATACTCTACACGAACTCCTCCAGTAATATCGAGTTTACCCATACGTTTTTCAAACTGGGTATAAACTGCAAGATTTGAAGAAAAATGATCTCCGAATAAGTTAGATTTTACATCGGTTCGAACACCAGTAAATCCAGCGGTCATTACTGTGCCATGGGCAAATTTCCGCTGTAGTTGATAATCCCCATACAGAACTGCTGATTGAGTAGACTGAGACGCGTCGGTTAGATTGGTTCTATCCAAGAAATAGTAGCGTGTTTTTAGCGAGTGTAAATTGTTTTTCTTGTCATAAACCTTAATATAGGGATCAACAGAAATAGATGTTCCTGTGTTATAGGTTAAGGTCGAAGCAGGGTTGCTAAGATCAGCACCTCCACTTGGAGTATATGCGAACGTATCGCTTTCCCAAATTAGAAAGTTTCCTGTTTTCTGATATTGAGCGTTGTACCCAATTCCCATTTTCATTTTTTTGAATTTTTCTGGTCTGAAAAACAGTGTTCCAGAAATTCTACCTCTATCTTCTGAAGAACCTTCTTTAAACCCTGGTGTAGTTAATCCATTAACAGAAACAGTATATCCAAATTTCTTATGCATTTTACCGTAATAAGCATCTCCTGAAACAAACATTGGATTTGCTGACCACCATTTTAAAGTTGATCGTTTAGGGTTGTCGTATATACCTCCTTGAATTTTCGCTCTGAACTCCCCTTTTGTTCCAGGCTCTCTTTCGGTTAAGGAGATAATTCCGTTTAGTGCGCCACTACCGTATAACACAGAAGATGCACCTTTTATAACCTCAATTTGAGAAGCAGCTTCAATAGGAATTGTGTTCCATTTCGAGTCTCCCGCATCTCCAGAAATTATTGGAATACCATTCCAAAGTAAAAGAACTCTGGACCCTGCACCATATGCAAAACCACTTCCGCCTCGAATACTTACAGTGCCATCCATAGCAAATACCCCAGGACTTTGATCAACGGCTTCTTCTAGATTCAACAGCCCTTTGTTTTCAAATAGTTCAGGACGAATAATTTCCATGGATATAGAAACATCCTCAATATCTTGATCTCTTCGGCCAGCGGTTACAACAACTGTTTTAATTATTTGAACAGACTCAAATAATTTAATAGTATAATCTCCTTTTTTGGTGATTTTTACTGTGTCAGCTAAGAATGTCTTTGCCGTAATTATTAAGGTGACAGGATATGATTTAGGTTGTATTACAAATATCCCGTCAAAATCACTAATTACCCTTTCCCCTGTTGAAGCAAATACTTTTGCACCATACACAGGGTCTTTAGTTGTTTGATCAATAATAGTTCCTGTGATTTGAGAAGAACCAAAAAAAGGAATGAATAATAATAGTAATAGTATGTTTTTCATGTATTATTTGCTTAAATTCAATAAGCCTAAAATAACTATTATTTTGAAATATACTGAATTACATTATCAAATAGCATTGACTTTATTGAATGGAGTTGGCGCAATCAAAGCCAAAGAACTTGCAGAAAAACTTGATCAGTTAGAACGATTGTTTGTTGACAGCCCATTAGTTTTGCAATCCAAAACTGATTTTCCAAAGGCTTTTATATCGAAAATGGGGCGTAAAAAAGCCCTCGAAAAATCTATATCTGTTGCCGAATCATTGAAAAATCATCGAATTGAATCTACCTTCTATAACGACAATGACTTTCCACATCGTTTAAAAAACTGTGTTGACTCTCCCGTTTTGTTGTTTCGGAAAGGAATTCTAAACCTGAATCCACAGAAGATAATTTCGATTGTTGGTACTCGTAGTGCTACCAATTACGGTAAAGAAATATGCTCCGAATTTATCGCGTCAATTCAGGGGAAGGGGATTTCAGTTGTGAGTGGTATGGCACATGGAATAGATGCAATGATTCATCGATTGTGCTTAAAGTACGATGTGCCGACTGTGGGAGTTATGGGCCATGGATTGGATAGAGTGTATCCAGCAGTTCATCGGGAATTGGCCTCAAAAATGATCTTGAACAACTGTCTACTTAGTGAATTTATCCCCGGCGTAATGCCTGATCGAGAAAATTTTCCAAAGAGAAATAGAATTGTTGCTGGTATGTCTGATGCAACAATAGTTATTGAAAGTAAGAAAAGAGGAGGCTCACTAATTACTGCTAATTTAGCGAACGATTATAACAGAGATGTCTTTGCTTATCCAGGCTCGGTGCACATGGAAACATCACAGGGCTGTAATTACCTCATCGCAGGTCAAAAAGCACATCTAATACAATCATCGGAAGAGTTTTTAAAGTTCATGAGTTGGGAACAATCAAAGAATTTACCTAAAACTGTTCAAAAATCACTTTTTATACAATTATCAAATTTACAAAAGTCAATCGTTGATTGTATCCAAGAAAACAACACTATACAAATAGATCTTCTTTCCATACAATTGGAGATGCCAATTTCAAAATTAAATCAAGAGCTCTTTCACCTTGAGATGAAAAGTATTGTCAGGAGTCTACCAGGCAAAGTGTATATGGTGGCATAAAAAACCAACTGCATCCATACTAAAAAGCGTCCTCCCAAAAATGAGAGGACGCTTTTTTTATGAGCTTGGTTTTTATTTAATCACAACCACTTCTTGCTGAAGGATTGTTTTTGATTCCGTATACAATCTTACCATGTATTTCCCATTTGCTAATTCAGATCCATCGATAACATTTGTCTCTAGATTAACCGGCAATGAAATTAAACGTCCTAGCATGTCAACTACATCTATTTTTTGGATTACTCCTTCATAGCTGATAGTAAACATACCATCGGCTGTTGGGTTTGGATAAAGAATAAAATCTTCAAAGATGATATCTTCTAAACCTAAAATATTCACATTGACACAATTTGAAGTATCTGTACAGTTTTCTTCAGTTACAATTACCGCATAATCACCAACGGCTGTCGCAATGAAATCAACATTTGTTTCACCAGGAATTTGGGTGTCATCAATACAATTAATCCATATGTAGTTCGTGGCAGCTGTGTTGTTTGATGATATAGTTACGCCATCAACGTCCAACGTCGTTGTTACATCAATTCCATTGACAATTACGTTTTGAGTTTGTGTAGAAGTGTTACCATTTCCATCATCAAATGTCCAATTAATCGTATAGTTCCCTTGTGCGCTGTATATCAATGGATCAGTTGTTGTACCTGTGATAGTTCCTGAACAGTTATCCGTTGTTGTTGCAATAATTGCAGTTGCAGAACAGTCACCTGTAACATCGGCTAATCCAGGGAGTACTGGTGAAATTGTATCTATAACAGTTACAATTGCGACACAGTTCGATGAACTCGAGCTTCCATCAGAAACGGTTAAAATAACATTGACAGTTCCTAGGTCTGCACATGTAAATGCTGTTTGAGAAGCACTGAACGTTAATACAGAACAGTTATCCGTTGAACCACCGTCAAGATCAGCTCCAACTATTGAAGCGTTTCCTGTTGCGTCTAAATAAATATTAATGTCTTGACAAACTGCAATTGGTGCAACCCCATCAGTCAAGATCACTTGGAAGGTACACGAAGAAGTATTTCCACTATCATCAGTCGATGTCATTGTTAATGTAGTTGTTCCAGAAATTACTGTTCCAGCAGCTGGTGATTGAATTACTGTTGCAGTTCCACAGTTATCTGTTGCATTTACTAATGCTGTATAATCAGGCAAAATAAAACTACAGAATGTATCTGGATTCTCAACTTGGTTTCCTGGGCAAGAAATTACCGGTGAAGTTGTATCAGATACTGTTACCGTTGAAGTACATGTGTTTGTGTTTCCACTTGCATCTGTTACTGTTAATACAACTGGATTTGGTCCTAAATTAGCACAGGTAAAGGCTGAAGAAGATACACTTAAAGTAACAGCTCCACAGTTATCAGTTGAACCACCATCTATATCGGCAGCAACTATTGAGGCATTTCCTGATCCATCTAAATACACATTAATGTTTTGACAAACTGCGGTTGGTGCGATCGCATCACCAACTACTATATAATTCGTTTTGATTTCGGTATCACTTCCAGAACCTGTGGCTAGGAGTGTGACATCATATGATCCAATCGTATTATAAACAATCGTTGGGTTTTGCGCAGTTGAAGTCGCTGGTGTACCTCCAGGAAAGGTCCATGACCAACTCGTAGGAGATCCAGTCGACAAGTCTGTATAAGTAACTGATGTGCCTGGGCAAACAATAGTTGGCGTAGCAGAAAAGTCGGCAACAGTTACAGAGCTCGTAACACAGAAGTTATTAATCTCTTGATTTACGAAATCTGAATTCGTGGCGATCATTGTTGCCAGCTGAGTTGTTCCTTGATCTATCGAATAATTTCCATCCACGTTACAACTACCATATTGAGAACCATACATTCCATCACCGTAACTATCATTGATAGTAAAATCGTAACAGCCTGCGGATAAACACCACGTTTCCGTAATCTGTCCTGCACCACCCGGTGTAACTTCAGTATAAGGTCCACCCGAATAAAGTAGCGTAGCACCCTGCTGAACCGTCCAAGTTATCTCGGTGCCCCAACAATCTAAATCTAGGGTAAAGTCAACCGACTCTCCTCCAATAACGAGTACGAATGGGTTCGATGTTCCGTCATTCGAAGCATCTGCATCTGCAACTCCGTTTGGTAAAGAGCTCGCCGCATTGAATGTATGCGCTCCATTAGTTGATGCCATAGTTGGCAAGACAACATTTACAGTAGCTCCAACTGCTAAACTCCCTGTCCAATTAAATATTTGAGAAACTCCTCCATCTATATCATATATAATCGTCGCAGAAGTGACCGTATTACTTCCAAAATTTCTCAATGTTACTTCAGGGTCAAAACTTGCCATGCAAATTATTCCATCTGGTGTAATTATCCCATTTATTCCTATATCGTCTGCAGCAGTTGGTGCATTAGGGTCACAGCCGTCATTAGTCGTTGACGTATTCGCTGGATCTAACCAATCTCTTACTCGCGTTGCGGGTGTTCCGCCTCCATTCCATGCAATTCCGAAACGTCCATAACCATCAAATCCAGCTGCACTTGTTCCAAAACATTGTGCAGATCCTCCTGATAAATCACCAATAATTCGACCGTTTTGATCAAATAATGGAGAGCCTGATGACCCTGGCTCGGTAACTCCTGAAGTCCAATCATTAACTCTCCAAACCATCGTGTTAGGGTCACCGTTAAAGTTCCACGTATCGAAAACAGCTCCATCATCCTGACAGATTTTCTTTACGTCACCACTTGGATGGTGAATACCGGTTACCTGTGTAGGGATAGTCTCAGTATTGTCCCATCCTGCAAAAAAGACATTCCAAGTTTCTGCTTCAGCAACTGACATATTCATTTCCAGTAAAAGGAAATCCGATCCAGAATCATTTGCACGAACTATTCCGCCGTTCGAAGTTTGATCATAAGGCGCACCTGGATCTACACTATTCGCTGTAGTCGCACATGATTCTGTTCCCGGAGGACTCTCCCAGTTAAAACGAAAAGACCACGTTGCAATACTTCCGCTATAACAATGATTAGCCGTTAAAAAGTAAGGCGTAAAATCACAAGACACGTTATTGATAAGAGCTCCAGTGCAAATTCCATTACCCCCAACAACTATCATTGCGACAGAACGAATTTGATCTTCCCAACCTATCCCTAATGGACAGTTCACATCGACATTACAATCACCTGATGAATTTAATGCTTTCGTAATGAGGTCATTACCTAGTTTATCTGCATAGCTCCCGAGTTCTTTGTATCCATGCGTTACGGTTCCAATTTTTAAAATTCCCTGCCCTATAACTGCTTGTGGTTCAAAATATTCTACAATAATATTATCACCATGGACTAGTTCAGTACCAAGCTTTTGTTCAGGATTATTATTCCTAGAGGTGTAGGCTCCAACTCTGTTTGATTGGTTTTTGTCAGACAAATAAACATACGCTCCATCTGGAAGATCAAATTCTTCAAAAATTAAATTAATTGTGAGAGCACCTTTAGATGCTATATTAATGCGCCAAATTCTATCACCATTAGGGAGTGTGGTCCAAACTCCTGAATTTCCAAGATCAAAATCGACATAATGGTTGAAACCAAAACGCCAAGGTCCTCCTTTGAGTGAGTTGCTTATTGAATCTTCATAAAGTTGAAGAGCCATGTCAAATGAAGGCATCACTTGAAGTGGCAACGTGGCCGCAGGCACTTTACCATTCCAAGATAATGGGCCTCCCATATCCGTCACTTGAGAGTGTCCACGTGTAAAAATTAATAATAGTACGATTGAAAGTAGGGAGAGTAATTTCATAATAATTTAGTTTAACAGTTTAGCAACGTGAATTTAAGAAAAATAAAACAAACCTTATAAAAAAATTAGGAGTTTTTAAATTTTAAGCGTTGGCACAAAATAATTTACCTCAACCAGTTCAAAAATAACTTTCTTTTAAGAATTCTAAAATACGTAAAAGTCAATATTTGATTGTGTCCAAGATTTACCTGTCAAATATATATGGTGGCATAAAAAAAGCCTTAACTCACATTAAGGCTTCTACTATTAATAGCTATAGCTTACTTTCTAATGTTCGCGTCGAAAAATCTTCTATTATCCACAACATCGCCAAGTTTTGCTAATGCTTTTTTGGCATTTCCTTGCATGCCTGATCTTAAAGATGATAACAATTGACCTTTCTCTACATCATAATTTGCAGCTGTAGGTGCTTTTGTTGTTTTCTCAATTTTGACTACGTATACTCCTGCTGAACCTTCTATAGGCACAGTTGTTTCACCATCTTTTAAGCCAGAGAACAATGACCCTACGACATCTGGCTCATAGCCGGCACCAGTAATTTGTGGATTCAAAAATGTGATCTCTGCTTTTAAAATCGTTGTCCCGGCAAGCTTATCGGTTAATGCTTCAAGTGTTTTCACACCAACCATTTGCTTTTTAAGTCTCTTTACTTTCTCTGCTTTGATGAGTTCTCTTTCAAGCATAGGTTTCACATCCTCAAAGCTCGGCGTTCCTGCATCTTTAATAGATGCTAAGATTGCAATAATATATCTGTTTTTTTCCTTGATCGGCGAGTCAACTAAGTCTCCAACTTGAGCACCTTCAGAAAATGCAAGTTGCAATAACTTATCTTCTGCAAATGATGTTTGGAAACCTAAAATTCTTGGTCCATTTTCTTGAATGTTTATTGGCCGAACCAAATAATCATTTGCAATAGCCATTGTGTCAAACATTGCTACACGTTCTGCTCCACTTTCTATTGGGCTTATTTTTTCATCTAAAGAATAGATCATGTTATCCACTTCACTGTCAATATCATCTCTTGTATCTAAGCTAGAAGTTAACGTTTTTTGAGCAATAGCCATAATGGGTGCTTTGATCTCTTTTCTACCTAAAACTTCCATAATATGGAATCCATAATCAGTTTGAACATAATCAATTGTACCGATACTCTTTTCTGTTGCAAACGCACTAAATTCAGGTACCATTTCATAATCCATGAAATCTTCATACTTACCACCATTATTCAATGGCCCTCCAGGTTGGCGATCTTGACTATGCAATTCGGCCATTTCATCAAAATTTTCCTTGTTAATCAAAGGCAACAATGAATCTACTTTTACTTGCGCTAGTTCAACTGCCAGTGTATCTTGCCGTTGTGCGGAAATTAGTATGTGACGTACACTGAGTAAATTTGTGTTAAAGTCAATGATTTTAGCCAATCTTGTTGTTCCGTTATCATTGTATGGCCCTACAACATCTCCAATTGATGCATTCGTAAACAAAGTATCCATTGATGCTGGGTATGTAAGCCCTCTTTGCTTTGCTTTCTCATCAGAATCAGGTCTGAAAGTAAACTGATGACCGCTTGCAAAGAAATTGAAATCGCTATTTTTCTTGTTAATTACGAATAATGAATCATTTTCTGTAGCTTTGAAAGCAATTTTCAAACTATCTATAAGTGAATTAAACCTTGTCGAGTCCTTTGAAGAAGGCGACACAGTTACATCGAAAAAACGAATGTCTCTTGATGCTGTTTTATTTGCATATTTCGCTTCGTTCTTGTGTTCTTCGTAAAAAGCTTTAAGAGCTTCGTCACTAACTGGAATCTCATCATCAGCAATTGACTTGTATCTCTGAAGAACGTATGATACCGTTTTAATTTCTTTTTGAGAAGTATACTCATTCTTACCTTCCAGATTAGTTACATAGAGGCCTTGGTCAAGAATTGCGAAATATTTTTCTTGCTTTCTAATTTCTTTGTATGACTCTAAAATCTCATCTGAGTTATCCATCTCTTCGATTCGAGTGCGAAGTAGATTTTCGTCAAATAATCCTGTTTTAGGATCTGTAAATTGAGTGGCAAAGCTTGGTAAGACAGAAAAACCCTCTTTTCCATATAAATAGGCTTCAAGCTCATTTTCACTTACATCAATTCCTAAAGCGTTGTATTCTGCAGTTAATAATAAACGTTCCGTGTAACTATTCCAAACTTGATCTTTATCTACAGGAGTTGCTGGTTGCTGAGGTTGCTGCTGCTGTGCATTTCGATCCGCATTAGCTTGAGCTAAAATTACATCTTTGTTAAAGTCATCAATACTTACTTTCTCTCCATGAATAGTTCCATATCCATAAATAGATTCGACATTCCCTGTCATTTTATTGTAATCAGTAAAGATAAATGCCATTAATGCACCACCAATAATGACAAGCATTAACCATGATTTTTCTCTAATTTTTCCTATTATTGCCATCTTATTTTTTCTATAATATTAATCAATTTGCGAATATAGTTAGATCAAACGGCATATTCAACAAAATGCGCAATTAGATTTACGGATTGTGTCAAAAAGAAGAAAGTCATTGTATTATACAATGACTTTCATAGGTTACGTTGTTCGAGAAATTGGCTTATTTAAGACCTCCTGGCTTTGATGGTTTATTCGGTTTTGGATTCACGATTTCGCCTTCCTTAATTCCTTTGTCTTCGCAAGAGCCTTTCTTGTCTCCATGCGATTTATGTTTATTCCAGTCCTTTGGGAGAATATACATTTCTGTACTTGCCCCCGTTTTTTTGTCTGTATGACAAATTAATATTTTTCTTGGATCCAAAGGCGGGTCAGCAACAGGGTCTTCATCAGTGGGACATGGACCTAAATTATCACCATGCGCTTGATGTGCTGGCCATGCAGATAACGGTATCTCAATTTGCTGTGGGTTATCCGTATTCCCTGGAGGGAAGTGACAAATCGTAATCTTTTCTACAATAACAGGATCAACTGATACAGTATTTCGCACAATTGTCACTGCTTTGGATGTTGGTCCACAATCATTCTGAGCTAACAAGCGAAGAGTATTAGTTCCAACTATAAGATTAACGTCTGCCTTAAACAGCTTACTTGTTGCATTGTATGTTCCAGCAGCTACTAATGAATTGTTCACATAAAATTTCAATTGACTTCTATTAGAAATATTCTCCAGCTTGGCTGAAAATTGAACGGTTGTATTCTGCGTCGGACTAACATTTGGTGTTAAAATTGAAATGACTGGGTTTTTACATGGAGAATATTCAATTGTGATTGTCGACGAAGCAGTTCCACATTCGTTACTTGCAAATGTTTCAAAGGTATTTGTCCCAGCAACCAAATTTATATTCGCTTGAAATAAATGTGTGTTGACATTAAATGCAAACGGTTGATTCATTCCATTGAGTCTGAAACTTATATTATTGCTGCTATTTACTTCAGTAATTGTTGCCGTGAAAACAAACTGTTGCTTATCAACAATTTGAGATCCGCTTCTATTGCTAATGCTAATAAAAGGGTCTATGCAATTTTTATACTCAACCGAAAGATCATTTTCGACTATCCCGCATTCGTTTTGCGCAATAATTTTCAGCAAATTTGTTCCGTTCTTCAATTGAACATTACTAGAAAATGCTCCTGTGAGTTGGTTAATGTTAAAATTGGAACTCTCAACACCATTGACAAAAAACTGCACAGTAGTAAGGTTTGTAATATTTGCGGTGACGCTAATGTTCATTTGGTCCACTGTCATTCCGCTCGATTGCGGAGAAGTCATCACAATTTTTGGCGCAATACAATCAACATAGTTGATCTGAATGATTTTATCATTTGACCCACATCCATTGCCTGCTTTTATTGAAATAATATTGTCGCCTGGCTTTAGGGTTATTGTACTTTCAAATTGTTCATTGTTTCTGTTAAATAAAAAGCTCGTTGAAACATTTCCGTTAACAGTATAAACAATGTTTTGTCTACCTGCTAATTCAGTGATTAATGCTTTAATTTTATATTGAGGACTATAAACCGTGGTGTTTTCTGCCGTTGGACGGGTCATTTTAATTGTCGGCTCATCACAGTCGTTGGCCGTTTCTAGTACTGAATTATTTCCTGGGTCGGTAGATGGAGTGTTCGAGCTTTCTCCAAATTTATCCTGTTTTCTAAAGTTGAATTTTAGGAACGCACTTGTATAATGGTAAATATCATTGTTAATGCTCCCCCATTTTGGAGTGGCGTCTATATATCCATCAAACAAATCTTTCATTGCGAAAGTTGTTTTATGTTCAAGACCAATTGCAAATCTAGGGCCCACTTGGTAGGAAAGTCCAAAGCCAAGACTCGGCATAAAATCAATATTATAACGGCCCTCTTCAGAACCATCTAAGACGAGATCATAAACGCCATCAGAAAGGTCTTTCCAGTCAGGTTTAGTAATTCCATCAGGAGAATAATCATAAACATAATCATCAAAAAATAAAGTATCTTCAAAAAACAAATCCCCTTTTGTTTTATTCCACACAAGATTTAGTCCTCCAAAAATATAAGGGTCCCAACCTGTTCTTTCTCTTAAAACATTTAGATGCAATACCAATTCAAGTCCAAGTTCATGTACTTGTGTTTCGAAATTATTAATTGTGTATCCAAGCGTGTCGTATATGTTAACCACATTGCCTGAGGGTTCAGTTGAGTTATAGTTGTTTAGTGACGTAGTATCATAATCTTGACCCCTCCAAAAACCGCCTAAATACCTAGCCCTAAGATCAAAACTAAAGACTTTGCCATAATTATAATTGAACGCACGCCCGAAAGTAAATCCCGCGCCTATACTCGTTTTGTTTTTTACATCTGTCGTATTCCATGTTGCGCCAGCATTTAATCCTAAAAACCATTTAGAGTCTTTGTCATAATCTAACTTCTGAGAAAACAGTGAGTTTGTCATTAACAAGAAAAATCCGATTGTAACTATTTTTTTCATAAATCCTTATATTAATCTGTTCAATTGCTAATGGTCTATTTTTGTGCCAAAAAATCAATTTTTATTGCTTTTACAAATGTATTCCGATTTTTATTAGACCAAAATTATCTTAAATTTGTTTGATAAGCCAATAATTACTGAGGTTTTTGAATTTTATGCGATGTACTGTTATTTTTTTGTTAACGTTATTTGTTGTCACTAAAAGTGTTCAATCGCAGCAACTGTATAATAATTGTTCAAATGCATTTGAACTTTGCCCAGCGGTAACTAATACAGTAGATAATTTATCTTCTAACGTAACATTTTGTCCTGGCTGTGAAGATGATTTCAACTTTTGCTTCTCCCCGGACAATACAATTTGGTTTACGTTTACAACAAATACAACTGGAGGCGATGTTCAGATTGATTTCTCAAATATTGTTTTTCAAAATAATGCTGGTCAAGACAATGAGCTTCAGGCCACGATAATCGAATCACTTGTTCCATGTAATGCTGCAGGATATACGCAAATCGGTAATTGTATTTCTGCTACCTCTAGTAATTTTTCTCTTATTGGGCTTGGGTTGTTACCCTCAACTGTTTATTATGTTGTTTTAGATGGCGATAACAATGGTGCGGGCATTACATCTGCTGCTGAATTCACCCTCGATCTTTTAGCATACGGGCCAGGTATAGATCGCCCTGTTCCAGCTATAACATTAGACCCGGTTGTTACTTCAATCTGCATAAATGATGTCGTTACATTTAATGCACATCTTTTGGATTGCCCTTCGAACAGTAATTTTTCATGGTATATTAATGATACACTAATCGCAGTAACAACAGATTCATTATTCTCTTCGTCCATTCTAACAGGCGGTGATGTCTTAAAAGTAGAAACGACCTGTTACACCAGTTGTATTGATGTAGTTTCGGTTAATACAGGGCCTTTTTCTGCGTACTCATTTCTCATAGATGCTGGGCCAGACATTGTCACTGCTCCAAATGTTTCGACGACAATTAGTGGCTTTACGAGTGCTCCCGATTATAGCTGGTCTCCAGGTTTTCTCTTTAGTGACCCCAATAATCTAAACTCTATTGTAAGTACAAATGAGTCTGTCACTCTAACATTAACCGCAACTGAAAATGGTTGTACTCAATCAGATGAAATGACCTTGACGGTTCACTCAGCTCTTGATTTGCCCAACACATTTTCTCCTAATGGAGATGGGATTAATGAAGTTTGGATTATTGAAGGAATAGCGCTCTTTCCTGAAAACACAATTAGCATATACACCCGTTGGGGACAAGAAGTTTTTCGAACAAGTAGTTACTCTCTAAAGAAAGCATGGGATGGAACCTTTAAATCAAGGAAAGCTGCTGAAGGCGTTTATTTCTATATTCTTGATTTAAAAGATGGGGTAACTCCAATAATAAAAGGAACAATAACATTGATACGATGAAAGCTGTACTTTTATTAACCTTTCTTAGCCTTACATTGATTGCTTCCAGTCAGCAAATACCTCAGTACTCGCAATGGTATATGAATCAATTTGAAGGCAATCCAGCGCATGCAGGGATAAAACGTTGTGTTGATGCACACGTTCTTTTTAGAAATCAATGGACTGGATTTGAAGGAGCTCCCAAAAGTGGTTTTTTAACAATGAGTATCCCTTTATACACTCAACGGAAAAAGTACATGGCTGCTCGTCATGGTACAGGGTTTAAATTTGAACGAGATCAAATAGGTCAATTCAGTGTCTCTCGGTTAAATATTGCCTACGCTGCACATTTCAATTTCTCTGAGCACAGAAGGCTTTCTTTGGGAATCTATGGTGGCGTTGTTCAAATGGGTTTTAATCCAACAACAATTCATTCTTCAGAGCCAGATCCTGCAGTATACAATGAAGCGGCCTTAGTTGCTCCTGACGCCTCTTTCGGAGCATGGTTTAATGATGAAAATTATTTTATTGGTTTCGCTGCGCAAAATTTAATTCCATTAAATTGGGAGGGTCTTGGTTTAGATACTAAGACACGACCTCATTTCTCTTTGACTGCTGGGTATCGACTAAGCTGGACGGAAAAAATGTCGTTAATTCCGGCATTAAAAGTGAGGGTTCCTAGCCGTGGTAAAGTTTCTACCGACTTAAACCTTCATTGGGATTACGATAATAAAATTGGATTAGGTGTTGGCTATAGAAACACTGATGCTGTATTATTTTTTGTTTCGATAAAAATTGCTAGTCAATTTGCGCTTGTTTATTCTTTTGATTATACACTTTCTGACATTCAAAAAGGTGCTAAAAACACACATGAAATTTCTTTGCGCTTTTCCACATGTAAGATTAAAAAATCATCGACATCGAGTTGTCCATTGTTCTAAAAACCTTAAAATCACGTTTCTCAACGCTTGATTGTGTAAAAAAATCTTTGATGGGCTAATTTCGAGGCGCGCTTCTGTTCATCTTTGTTTAAAATCAAGAATTATGAAGTTTTTAGGCGGATTATTTATTCTCTCTCTTTTATTTGTATCGTGCGTTCCCGTTAAGAAGTATGAAGAATTAGTTGAGAAAGAAAAACAATGTAGTGAAGAGCTCGCGAAATATAAAACCGACGCCTTAAATTTTGAAGCAGACGCAACAGATTTACGCTCTAAACATGCGCTATTGACGAAACAGGTGACTCAATTAAAAACTGATACAACCGAGCTTGGCGGAAATTACAGAACACTCCTCGCTAAATATGATAAGCTGGCGAAGATTAATGAAGCGCTTGAAACGAACTATGGTAAGCTCCGATTGACGGGGGCCGAAGAATCTGCCTCGTTGCATGCTGATTTGACAGCAAAACAGCTTGAATTGCAAAGAAAAGAAGATAAATTGTTAACGTTGGAGAAAGAATTGATCGAAAAACAAGCCTTGCTGTCAGAGCGTGAACAACGTGTCAATGAATTAGAAAAAATCATCCGAGATCAAGACGCTGCTGCACAAAGATTAAAAGAAAAAGTATCTAATGCACTGAAAGGGTTTATTAACAAAGGCCTTAAAGTGGAAGAGCGCAACGGAAAAATTTATGTCAGTTTGGAAGCAAAACTATTGTTCCAATCTGGAAGTACATCCGTAGAAAACGAAGGCAAAACTGCTTTAATTGACTTAGCGCGAGTGCTTGAATCAGAAACGGAATTGGAAATCATCGTGGAAGGACATACCGATACGGATAAAATGGCGGGGACAAAACATCCTAAAAACAACTGGGAATTGTCAGTTTTACGATCAACGGCTGTGATTGAAATAATGCTGGGTAATTCAAATTTAAAACCATCACAAGTTATGGCTGCAGGTCGTTCAGAATTTCTTCCTGTTGATATAAATGACAAAGCAAAGAATAGACGAATCGAAATTATTATTTCTCCAAACTTGAATGAGCTTTACGAGCTGATTAATAATTAGGGAGCGAAAAGGTCATCAATTATACTTATTTTTGATTGATGGCTGCGAAAAGTGAAGAAATTCGGTTAAAACTAAAAGTGTTGCCTGATAAGCCAGGCGTCTATCAGTTCTTTGATGCAAGCGATAAAATTCTCTACGTTGGTAAAGCCAAAAATTTAAAGAAACGAGTTACATCTTATTTTAATAAAACACTAGATTCTGGAAAGACGCGTGTTCTCGTTCGCCAAATCGTTGATATAAAATATATTGTTGTCGATACAGAGCTGGATGCTTTATTGCTTGAGAATAACCTCATCAAAAAATACCAGCCTAAATACAATATTCAGCTCAAGGACGACAAAACTTATCCTTGGATTTGTATAAAAAAAGAGCCCTTTCCTCGAGTTTTTACAACACGAAGAATAATTAAAGATGGCTCAAAATATTTTGGCCCATACCCAAGCGTGAAGGTTGTAAATACGCTTTTAGCATTTATTCGAGAGTTGTATCCGTTACGATCATGTTCGCTTGATTTATCTCCAAAAAAAATAGCAGAAGGAAAACACAAGGTTTGTTTGGAATATCATCTTGGGAATTGCTTAGGACCATGCGAAGGATTTGAAGCACAAGATAATTACGACCATTACATTGATGAAATCGAACACATCGTAAAAGGACATATTGGTGATGTAATCAAGTCACTAAAAAACAAAATGAATGAATATTCTGCTTCAATGAGCTTCGAACAAGCGCAACAAGTGAAGCTGAAAATCGATACTATCAATCGATACAAAGCTAAATCAACAGTCGTTTCACCATCTATACATCAAGTTGAAGTTATCACCGTATTGCAAGATCCAAAGACAGCATTTGTTAATTACTTGGCAATAAATAGCGGCGCAATAATTCATGGTTTTACAGTTGAAGTGAAGAAAAAATTAGAAGAAACGGATGCCGAAATTATCAGTTACGTTCTTCCCGAAATGAGAAGCCGTTTTAACAGTATTACGACTGAGGTTCTTCTGGCAGAAGACATTGATATTGAATTGGAAGGAACGAAATTCTTCGTGCCACAGCGTGGGGATAAAAAAGCATTAATTGAACTGTCTCAGCGCAATACTAAATTCTACCGTTTAGAAAAGAGAAAGCAAGAACAGATTAAAAACCCTGAGCGACATACCGAAAGAATTCTTGAACAAATCAGAGTCGATTTTCGTTTAAAAGACAGCCCTGTTCATATTGAATGTTTTGACAATTCTAATCTTCAGGGAACAAATGCTGTTTCTGCCTGTGTTGTGTTTAAAAATGCCAAGCCAAGTAAAAAAGATTACCGCCATTTCAACATTAAAACAGTTGAAGGACCGGATGATTTTGCTTCAATGGAAGAAGCTGTATACCGCAGATATAAAAGATTGCTGGAAGAAAAACAATCTTTGCCTCAGCTTATAGTCATTGATGGAGGAAAGGGCCAATTAAGCGCTTCACTGACCGCACTTGAACGACTTGATTTGCGGGGTAAAATCGCAATCGTTGGAATAGCAAAACGATTGGAAGAAATATTCTTTCCCGGTGATAGCTACCCAATTTATATTGACAAAAAATCTGAAAGTCTACGTGTTATTCAATACTTAAGAAATGAAGCACATCGTTTTGGTATAACGCACCATAGAAATAAACGAAGCAAGGCGTCTTTGACTTCGGAGCTGACACAAATTAAGGGGATAGGACCAGGTGCACATGAAGATTTAATAAAGAACTTGAAATCTATTCAAAAAATAAAAACCAGTTCTTTAGAAGAGCTAAGCTCAATAATTGGGAAATCAAAAGCTAAGCTCGTTTTCAACTACTTCCATTAGAAGCGTTATTAAGAAGTTCAGACACAAAGATGCTTTTGTAACGAAACCTTAAGTACCCGAAGAAAAAACCTGCTTTTTTTTCTTAATTCAGTTTGTAGAATAATTAGTTTGTCTATATTTGCATTCGCTTTTAGATAAAAAGCTGTTAACTTCTCCCTTAGCTCAGTTGGTTAGAGCATCTGACTGTTAATCAGAGGGTCCTAGGTTCGAGTCCTAGAGGGAGAGCTTAAAAATCAAAGGGTTACGTCAATTAAAGATGCTAACCCTTTTTTATTTGCATACAATTTGCATAAAGAACTTCCCCTTCTACTTCCAAATAAAGGGCATTTTTTACTACCTTTAAGAGTTGGTGTCAAGTGCGTAAAATTATCAATTATAGCAGATGAGAGTTTATTCTGACTTGCATTATCTAGACACTAATAACGAAAATCAAACAACCCAAGAATTTATTGGTTTTTATAATAAAGGGGGTTAATTCCTAAGAAGTTAGGCTATTCACAAAAAACCCCGATAATAAATCATTATGGGAAGAGATTATACAGGGTGGCATCTTACTACTTCATGCAGAAGATTAGAGTTATCCGTTTTAAAAAAGAATAAGTCAATCGTAAAAGGAAGGATTATTCAAAGTATTCAGACTTGGACAGATGGTTCAAAAATTAAGCTAACAGCATACTATACTGAACAGGACAAGTATCTACAATTAGAATATAATACCAGTGATGGCCTAGAAGTTAGCTATAAAGTGCACCTCCTTGAGAGGCCTTCTAATCTAGGGAAAGGCAAAGTTCTTTATCTAGTTTGTCCATGTTCGGGAAGACCAAGCAGAAAGCTTTATATGGCTTATGACAGTCCTCGGTTCAAGTCAATTAAAGCATACAACAATAGGATATATTATAGAGGACAATTAGCATCTAAAAAACATAAATACAATCAGAAGTACTGGAGCTTACTTAATCATCTTGAATCAAAACCAGTTAAAAGACACCAAACTCATTATAAAGGCATACCAACCAAACGATACCTAAGGGAGGTTGAATTAGAGAATAAGCTTGAGTACTTTGATGATATGAGAATATTACAGCTTTTTCAAGAACCATTCTTTATTTAAATTTCAGAGTTGTTTATGTAAAACCTCATTTATTATAATTGATTATCTTTGCGCAAAAAAAAACTAATGAAAACATTATTACTACTTGGAGCACTTGCTCTTTCTTTAAATTCATTTGCTCAAGAAACGTATGTTCCAGATGATAACTTTGAGGCTTACCTTGAAGCCAATGCTATGGGAAATGGCATCCCTAACGATGATTATGTTACTACCGCAAATATTAGTGGGGTTACTTCCCTACTGTTAATAAATATTGGGCTAAACGATGTAACGGGCTTAGAGGATTTTAACTCCTTGACAAATTTGAACATTCAATTAAATCCAATTACCACTTTGACTATTACAAATACAAATTTGACAGATTTATATTGTTTGAACAATTCATTATCTACATTGGATGTTACTTCTGCAACAGCGATTGAATTCATAGATTGTAGTCAAAATCAATTAACAAATCTTGATTTTATTTCGAATATAAATTTGGATTGGCTTAGATGTGATGACAACAACCTAACAAGTTTAGATGTCTCACAGAATACTGCTTTGACTAATTTGTATTGTTTTGGTAACCAACTAACAAGCCTTGATGTATCACAGAATACTGCTTTGACTAATTTGGTTTGTTCTAATAACCAACTAACAAGCCTTGATGTAATACAGAATACTGCTTTGACTAATTTGCAATGTGCACAGAACCAATTAACAAGCCTTGATGTATCTCTGAATACCGCTTTGACTAATTTGGATTGTGAGGATAACCTACTGCAATGTTTAAATGCGAATAATGGTCAGAACTTCAATTCCCTTATGTGTGCTAATAACCCACTTTCTTGTGTAAGCGTTAGCGATGCTGTTTTTGCTTATAATAATTACATTAATGAACCTTGGGTTACTTTTCAATTTCAATGCGTACAAAACCTAATAGACAACGATGTAAATCAAATAGGCACTCTATTAACTGCTGTTCAACAATTTGGCGCAACATACCAATGGTTAGATTGTAATAATAACTATGCTTATATAAGTGGAGAAACAAACCAAACATACACTCCAACAACAACTGGTTACTTTGCTGTTGAGTTAACTATATCAGATGCTTGTAGAGGTAATCAAGTGGATACTTCATCTTGTCATTTAGTTGACTATTCAGGAATAGATGAACTAAACAACACTCCTAAGCAACTCTTAAAGATTGTTGACCTTATGGGTAGAGAAACACCATACAAGCCCAACACAGTTCTTATCTTTGTATTTGATGATGGAAGTACTGAGAAGGTGTTTAAGATGGATTAATTGAGTTTGATTACTTTTACAAAAAACTTAACACTATGAAAATACTACTACTTACCCTAATCAGCGTTCTAACATTAAACAGTTACGCACAAAACGTAAACATTCCAGATGCTAACTTTAAAGCATATTTGGTTGGGAATACTTTAATTAACACAAATGGTGATGCTGAAATTCAAGTAAGTGAAGCAACTGCTTTTGGGGGTACTATTGAATGTTCTTCACAAAACATTTCAGACTTAACAGGTATAGAAGCGTTTACTGCTTTGACTGAGTTGAGTTGTCAAGGTAACCAACTCACAAGTTTAGATGTAACACAGAACACTGCTTTGACTTGGTTGGGTTGTGATAATAATAACCAACTAACAAGTTTAGATGTATCTAACAATACTGCTTTGACTATTTTGAGTTGTTCTGGTAACCAACTCACAAGTTTAGATGTATCACAGAATACTGCTTTGACTTTTTTGAATTGTTTTGGTAACCAACTAACTTGCCTAAATGTGAAGAATGGAAACAATGCTAATTATACTTATTTCTTCGCTAATGTCAATCCAAACCTTACTTGTATTGAAGTAGATGATGTTGCCTATTCAACTACTAATTGGACAGTTGCAAATGGGTCTATCGACCCCCAAACATCATTCAGTACCTCTTGTGCAAACTCTTGTGCTATTGGCATAAACGAACTCTCTAACTCTCCTAAACAACTCTTAAAGATTGTTGACTTAATGGGTAGAGAAACACCATACAAGCCTAACACAGTTCTTATCTATGTTTACGATGATGGAAGTACTGAGAAGGTGTTTAAGATGGAAGAGTAGAACACAATTAAATAATACACACGCGTAACAGATAGGACAGAACTATTCTATTTCACTCTACTTTAGATTATTCTAGTAACATCTAATAATTAGATTCCCGTTATTTCCCGTAATTATCGAAGAGGTGTTACTGTATTTCATTGTTGTTATCAATGAATCGTATTATTTTATGTTATTTAATTATGGATTTACCTGTTATAGATAAACCTCGATGAAAAGAGTTTGATTACATTAGAGGAAAACTTAACACTATGAAAACACTACTACTTACCCTAATCAGCGTTCTAACATTAAACAGTTACGCACAAAACGTAAACATTCCAGATGCTAACTTTAAAGCGTATTTGGTTGGGAATACTCAGATTAATACTAATGGTGATGCTGAAATTCAATTTAGTGAAGCGACTGCTTTTGGGGGCGCTATTGAATGTCCAGGCTTAAGCATCTCAGATTTAACAGGTATAGAGGCGTTTACTGATTTAACTGAGTTGGATTGTGATGCTAACCAACTAACAAGTTTAGATGTGTCTAACAATACTGCTTTAACTAGTTTGATGTGTTATGATAATCAACTAACATCATTGGACGTGTCAGGAGCTACTGATTTAACGACTTTGAGATGTGAAGTTAACCAACTAACAAGTTTAGATGTAACTAACAATACTGATTTGTTTGGGTTGGGATTTTCTAATAATCAACTCACAAGTATAGATCTTACTCAGAATGCTGTTTTGAGTTATTTGCTTTGTAATAATAACCAACTAACAAATTTAGATGTAACACAGAATACAGATTTGATTGAGTTGAATTGTAAGAATAATCAACTACAGTGTCTAAATATGAAGAATGGAAACAATACTTTTTTTTTCTATCTCTTGGCTTTTGGCAACCCAAATCTTAATTGTATAGAAGTAGATGATGTTACTTGGTCTAATGCTAATTGGACGAATATTGACACTCAAATGTACTTCAGTTCATACTGCAATAATGCTTGTAGTTCAGTTGTCGGAATAAACGAGCTTTCTAATACTACTAAACAACTACTTAAGATAGTCGACCTTATGGGGAGAGAAACAATATACAAGCCTAACACAGTGCTTATTTATGTGTTTGATGATGGTAGTGCTGAGAAGGTGTTTAAAGTAGAATTGTAATTATTGGTATTTACAAGAATAGGGTGAAAAAGGTGTTCTTCAACTTAGTAAATCTGTAAAAATTTCAATTTGATATTTGCTTTCTGATCAGATTATAAGATTTATTAGAAACTATGATGCTGATAATTAATTAGCTTCAAAAATTAATTAACGGTGAAATGACACGTTGAAAAGAAACGTTCCTATTCTTTGAAGAATAAATAATCTTATTGTTTGAGTCCCGAACAACCATATCTCTAAGTTCATTGACCCCAAGTTGAGACTTTGAATAATAAAGATACAGCCAGCTAGGATGTTTAGAATCTTTTAAATAAAGCGGATTCTTCTTAAAAAGTTTCTTGTTTTCTGTAGGATTTACTATTACGAAGGGAGAAGACATAAGGGTAGATGCAACTGAATTATAAATCGCTTTATCTCTGCCGGTCCTTCCATTAAGTGAAACAAGGGCTAAATGAGTATAATTATTTAAATCAACTTCTAGAGGAATTATAATCTCTGATAATGGGGCTTCCATTGCAGCTGACCTTGCAGCATCTTCTGCTGTTTTTTCCGCTGCCTCCTCCGCATGTTTCTTTTCTAAAATTAAATACATCCTAGAGTGACTTTTTTCAGTATCCGTTTCCTTTTTTAAGGTTTCATCCTTTTGATCTGCCTGTGCAAACAGTCCAATTGGAATAAATAATAAAATAAGAGCTAACTGTTTCATAAAATTCTACTTAATAATTTAAGTAAATATACAAGTAAATGCTGGCACTATTCATAGTAGATCTGAAAATAAGAAGAAGGTTAGTAGCATCACCGACTTCTGCAATGCTTGGATCTCGCCTTGATTGATGAATCATTCAAAGTAGCACAATTCCTGAATTTATTGCTTTATATAGTAAAGAGGGAGAAAGTGAAAATCTATTGATACTATAAAATTCAGTATCTTCGTATACATTGTATAATGAAATCAATGCAGCTACTATTAGGATAGTAGGAGCTAAAAAGCAAGTGGTTCGAAGGCGATCATATTGATGGAAAGTCAAAAAGGAAGGATGAAGATTTTGTGTTCACCCTCACCTACTACTGCGGTACTGATAAGAATAGAGATTTAATAAAATGATAAAAACTATTGCTTCCCAACGAAAGTTCTTCAGCACGAATGGCACCAAAAGTATTACATTCAGAATAGAGCAGCTTAGAAAGCTTAAACGGGTTTTAAAAGAAAACGAACACTTACTTGACGAAGCCATTTATTCAGACTTTAAAAAATCAAGCTTCGAAAATTTTACAACAGAACTATCATTGGTCTATCATGATATCGATGAAGCAATTAAAAAATTGCCGCGATGGTCAAAAAAAAAGCGCGTAAAAACCAATCTTATTAACTTTTCTGCCAGAAGCTATATTATTCCTGAACCACTGGGGAACATTCTTATTATTGGTGCCTGGAACTTCCCGTATCTAACTTCACTATCCCCTGTTATAGCGGCAATGGCTTCAGGGAATACTATTATTTTAAAACCAAGCGAATTATCTTCACATTCAAGTAAGGCGATGTATAAAATAATAGCTGAAAATTTTGACCAAAATTATATAGCTGTTGTTGAGGGAGGAATTATTGAAACGACATTATTGCTCGAACAGAAGTTCGATAAAATTTTCTTTACCGGAAGTGTCGAAGTGGGTAAAATTATATACAAAGCGGCAAGCAAACACCTAACACCAATAACACTTGAACTGGGTGGTAAAAGCCCTGCTTTTGTCACTGATAAATGCGATCTTAAAATGTCGGTGAAACGGCTTATTTGGGCGAAATTTTTAAATGCAGGACAAGCATGTACAGCTCCGGATTATGTTTTGGTACATCAGTCTGTAAAGAAAAAATTCCTTGAATTGGCAAAAAAGGAGATTGAAGGGTCTGAGTATTCTATAGAACATGGTAATTATGTTCAAATCATTAACGAAAATCACACGCAAAGATTAATAAATTTACTTAACGGTAAAAATATTTATCACGGTGGTCACTTCAATAGATTAGAAAGGTTCATAGAACCAACGATTGTTGAGGATATTACTTTTGAAGATGATCTAATGAAAGAAGAAATCTTTGGGCCTATTCTGCCAGTTATAGAATATGATAAATTAGAAGACATAATTAAAAAAGTGAAAGCCCGCCCGAAACCTTTGGCTTGTTACGTCTATACAAACAACGCTGGAATAAAAAACAAAATACTAAAGGAGATTTCTTTTGGAGGAGGGGCTATAAATGACTCGAATATGCACGTTACAAACACCAATATACCATTTGGGGGAGTTGGTGAAAGTGGTATTGGTTCCTATCATGGTGAATTTGGATTTCGTGCTTTTACTCATTACAAGGGAATTGTTGACAAGCCTACCTGGTTTGAGCTCAACATTAAATACTCCCCCTATAGTCTGAAGAAATTAAAGTGGATTAAACGAATAATAGGACAAAAATAACAAACGTGGAGCTTGACTATGATTTCATAATAATAGGAAGTGGATTTGGCGGCTCTGTCAGTGCGCTTCGATTATCCGAAAAGGGGTACAAAGTTCTAGTTGTAGAAAAAGGTAAGTGGTATAAAGCGAAGGATTTTGCCAAAACCAACTGGAACATACGAAAATGGCTATGGATCCCATTTTTTCGCTGTTTTGGCATTATGAAATTGACTATCTTCAGGCATGTTGCCATTATTTCAGGAACAGGCGTTGGTGGAGGTTCTTTGGTGTATGCAAATACATTACCTGTGCCAAAATCCGATTTTTATAACACGGGGAGCTGGAAAGAACTTAACAATTGGGAAGAAGAATTGATCCCCTATTACGCTACGGCAAAAAAAATGTTGGGGGTAACTAGAAATCCTAAATTATTTAGCGGAGATTTTGAATTGAAGCAGCTGGCCAAAGAAATGGGGAAAGAAGAAGAGTTTGAGCACACGAACGTAGGTGTTTATTTTGGGGAAGAGAATGTAACAGCTAAAGACCCCTACTTTAAGGGTCAAGGTCCGGATCGAAAAGGGTGTGTTTTTTGTGGCGGCTGTATGACTGGTTGCAGACATAATTCGAAAAACTCTTTGGACAAGAATTATTTGTTTTTGGCGCAAAAAAATGGCGCAAAAATCATGGCTGAAAATGAAGTTTACGATATTATTCCACTGAATAATGAAGACGGCTCAACTGGATATAAAATAAAGCTCCGCTCAAGTACAAAGCTATTTAAGGAAAAGAAAACGTTTACAACTAAAGGAGTTGTGCTTTCAGGTGGTGTTCTTGGAACAATCAAACTTCTTTTGAAAGTAAACAAGAAATCCCTTCCAAGACTATCAGATAGACTTGGTGGTGACATTAGGACCAACAATGAAACCCTTATCAGCGTATCAAAACTTGACAGAAAGGAGGATGTTTCCAAAGGAATCGCAATAGGCAGTATTCTGCATACTGATGATAATAGTCATTTGGAAATCGTTAGATACGCAAAGGGCTCCGGTTTCTGGAAATTGTTTCATTTACCCTATACAACGGGTAGTAATGCATTCATAAGAATTCTCAAAATGATAGGATCGTTTATTAAAGCACCGCTGAGCTATCTTAAAATATACTTTGTCAACAATTGGTCTAAAAGCACCATAGTTCTGCTGTTTATGCAAAGCATTGACAGCAAGTTGAAATTTAAGCGTAATGTTTTTGGCCGCATGAGCTCATCAATCAGTTCTGGTAAAAGGCCGAGTCCATTTATACCAGAGTCCATTAAATTAGCCAAAAAATACAAAAATATCACCAAAGGAAAAGAAACTTCTTTTGCTTTGGAAACACTGGCAGGAATTCCATCTACCGCCCATATTTTGGGAGGAGCTGTAATGGGCAAAGACAGAAAACATGGAGTTATTGATAAAAACAATCAGGTATTCGGATATGAGAGCATGTATATTGTTGATGGTTCTATGATTTCAGCCAACCCGGGAGTTAATCCTTCACTCTCGATAACTGCTATTGCGGAAAGAGCCATGGACCAAATTTCTGCCAAATAGAACTCTTTTTAACCGAAGTAATTCATCCGATGCTCCGAATACTTTATAGTCTCATGGTATTGATCGCTAGCATTAAGATCTTAGTAATAAAATAATGTCTGAGAGTATAAATGCCGATTGAATCTATTTTAATTTTCAACTCTTGATAGCGTTTACATTTAAAATTTAACCTAAAAAATTTCCTTGAAAGACTTTATCAAATAACTACAAGTAAAAGGGCTTCTATACAATAGAGTACCCTTTTTTTAGTATACTTGCCTAATGATTTCAGTACGCCAAGCCGATGATTCGATATTCTCAGCGCCATTTGAAAAAGCATATCAAATATTAATCGATGCCTATGCACGATCAGAAATGGAAATTTGGGGAGAAAATTATGCCCGAATTTCAAAAGAAGAATATTCAAGTTTAATTCGAAACGGAGAGGTCTACTTTGCATTCTTAGCGGAAGAAGTTGTGGGATGTATACAAGTGTTTCGACTTAATACATCCAGCTATTCTTTCGGTCTGCTAGCTGTGGATGAATTAAAAAGTGGATTGGGAATAGGTCGAGAGTTAATTCGAACAGCTGAGCAGCTCGCGCTTACTAACGATGCTACAATTATGGAAATTGAAATCCTTAAAGCTGAAAATATTCCCGTTGAAGCGAAAAAAATCTTACACGATTGGTATACACGACTTGGTTACAAATACTATGCTACAACTAGTTTCATCGCATTAAAGCCTGATAAAACCGAGAAGGCAAAAAACCTAATCAATCCATCTGTATTTGATCAGTACAGAAAAGTGTTAAATTGAAAGAACGAATCTTCCTATTTTATTTTAATCAAAGTTACAGCTAACCAAAAATTTCATCAACGTTCCTCTTAATTGTTTTACACAGATCGTCTGTTGGTAAATCATTGTCGTCTTTCCCGAATGGATCTTCGATTTCTTCTGCTAGAACTTCCATTGAAACAAAAACATAAAAAACAAAGGTTGCAATTAGTGCAGAATAGTAGCCGAAATCTGTAACAAAGGCCAACGGCAGAGTTGTCACATAGATAAAAATAAATTTCTTTAAGAATAAACTATAAGAATAAGGGATGGGTGTTCTTTTTATGCGTTCACAAGCACCCAAACTATCCAATAATGCGTTCAAGTTTTTATCCAGAACTATGAATTCTTCTTCCGAAATTTCACCCTTTCGCTTCAATTCAATAATACGTTTGTACAACTGTTGGCTAATTGCATTGGGAAGATGATCTTTCGTCAAGACAGCCTCGTCGTCGATATTAATTTCTTCAGCAATCCGATTGTCTCTTAGGTGTTCTTTTGTAGCAAAAACAAAATTAGGAATCATCCGCTTAAAGAAATCACGGTCTTCTTTTTTTTCTAATAATACAGATAATTTCAATGCTAGGTTTCGCGTGTCATTTACCAATGCTCCCCACTTTTTTCGGCCTTCCCACCAACGATCATAGGCGGTGTTTGTTCTGAATACTAGTAATAATGAAATTACAAAACCAACAAGAGAATAGACCGCTTTTAAATTTGACAGAACTCCTGTATCTGGGAAAAAGGTAATCTCTAAGTAGGCGATAAACAATGTGAAAACACCCATATAAATGAGCTCTTTCCACATAATTCTCATCGTGTCGCTCTTATGTAGGGCAAAAATTAACTTGAACCAATTCTTCGGATTGTATTTAATCATACTTGATAAATTTTCAACAGCAAAGAACGTGATTTACTTTCGACTAAAAGAATCCAAGGAATGATTTTAGAGAAAAATTAACTTTTTATGAAATTAAGGAGTTATTCTTTGTAAGCTAAACGTTCTTTATATCGCTCAGCATTTTCTCAAGATCAGTAAACATAAAATCAGCAATTGATAGTTTTGGTTCTGGTTGATGTGTTTTTTCAGGAATACAAACTACTTTCATTTGAGCTGCTTTTCCAGAAATGATTCCATTGAGCGAATCTTCTATGACCAAACACTTTTGAGGATGGACACCCAGTTTTTTCGCAACCGTTAAATAAACTGCTGGATGTGGTTTTCCGTATTCTTCGTTCTCAGCCGAATGCACAAAGTCGAATTGATCCTTCAAATTCAATATTGAAAGTACGGCTTCAATTAAAACAGAATAGGATGATGTCGCCAAACCAATCTTAATGTTTTTATCCCTAAGAAATTGAAGCATTTCTACAACACCTAAAAGAGGTTTTCCATGTTCAGAAATTAACTCAACCATGCGCTCAACAATTTTGGTTTCTACCTCCTTTGGGCCATAATTTTCCCAACCAATTGCTTCATGCCAAAACTCGATTACTTCATCAATTCTTAAACCAACAGTTTTTCCAAAGTCCTTCTTTGTCAAGTTGCAACCAATGGCATCAAATGTTTCTTGCATTGCAATTTTCCATAAGGGTTCAGAATCAATTAAAACTCCGTCCATGTCAAAAATTACCGCTTCGATATTATTCTTCTCCAGCATTTAGTATCGTATATTTTAATAGATTTCCTCCTTCTAGAATGGTTGATTTTTCGTCAACAATATAAAATTCATTTTCATTAATTATTAAGATTCCTTCCTTCTGCGTGTAGGTGTCAAAAACATACTCATTTTCAAAAACCCATCTATTTTTCGCAAAATTCAATTGAATTTTGCGATTATATGTCAATAAGTACAGCTTTCCATTGTAATAATCAGCCCCTGTTATTGCGTCAATTAACCAGCCATTCGGTCCTATTTCTATCTCCGAAGATTTCTTTAAGGTATAAATACCAGGTGTTTTAGAAAGCATATAGCAATAGCTTTTCCCTGTCCATGGCGTCGAGTTATTCTTAGTAAAAAGTGCCAGTGAGTCGCCAATGCAAACAAGTGCTTCCGCATCAAAATTGAAGTTTTCTTTTTCAGCTGGAAAGGACTTTTGTTCGGAATAATTAAAGTAGATTTTCTTTGCTTTGACTACTTTTTTAGTAAGAATGTCTGCTATTTTAACCTTTAAAACAACTGTGTTTTTACTTGTGTTTTTATTGTTTCCAATATCGGCGATGTATAAATATTCACCATCAGAAGCTAGACTTTCCCAGTCTCTGTTTGTCTCCTCAAAAACAGTGACTTTCTTGCGGAGAGAACCGTCCAAATTGAGAACGAATAATTTCGCTTTATGTCCCCCATCATTTATAGAAACAAGCGTGTTACTATCAAGAAATTCTAGTCCTGAAGCTTCCGATAATTTTTCAGGGAGCATCATTTTCTCCTCCAACTCCCATTCTTGAGAGAAACCCCAAACAGAAATATTAAGAAAGAAAAAAATGAGGAGTTTCATTTATGTACTTATGTGAATTACTTCTATTCGATTACCACTCACTTCTTCAATAAGGAACTTTAAATCATTAATTTCAAGTTCTGTACCAGCTTTTGGAATAGTTTCCAAATGGTGAATTAGATAACCGCCAAGCGTTTCGTACTCTTCACCCTCATCAAGTTTCAAGCCGTATTCATCGACCAAATAATCAATGTCGATTCGCGCAGAAAATCGATATTCATTGTCCGAAATTTTTTCTTCTAACAAGCTATCATTGTCATGCTCATCTTCAATTTCTCCAAAAATTTCCTCGATAACATCTTCAATGGTCACGATGCCTGCCGTTCCGCCATACTCGTCTACAACAATCGCTATATTTCCAGACTTCTGACTGAATAATTCTAACAGTTCTTGACCAGGAATGGCTTCAGGAACATATGGAATTGGAAGTAAGATTTGCTTTATGGTACTCGGTGACTTAAACATCTCAAATGAATGTACATAGCCAATAATATTATCTATACTCTGCTTATATACAATGATCTTGGACTTTCCTGTTGTTACAAACTTGTCTTGTAAATGCTCTATAGAATCTGATAAGTCGATTGAAATTATTTCTGTTCTTGGAATCATACAATCCCTTGCTTTCACTGAATCAAAATCAAGTGCATTTTTTAGAATTTGCATTTCATTTCCTAATTCTTGCGTCTCATCTATTCTCTCATTAATATCATGAATATAGTGCTCTAAGTCAACTTTTGAAAAGACTTTCTTTTGGTTTTTGCTGTCTACATTTAATAACTTCAAAAAGAAACTACTTATTCCCATTACTATATAGGTCGGAAGCAATAATATTCCGTAAATCAAGATCATTGGGTAAGAAACATAGCGCAAATATCTGTTTGGACTAATTTGCACGAATGTTTTTGGTAAGAATTCAGCAACAATCAAAACCACACTTGTTGAAAGAATTGTTTGAAGCAGCAGTGTTACACCCTCATGCGAGATCCCCCAAGAATTATGGATTACACCACCCAATAATTGTGCGGAGAAGAGTCCAAATATGACCAAAGCAATATTGTTACCAAGTAATAGCATTGCTATGAACCGAGATTCATTCTTGTAAAAGAAGCCTATAATTCTTCCAACTCTCGCACCTTGTGATCGATCCAATTCTACTTTAAGACGATTTGATGAAATGAAAGCAATCTCCATACTAGAGAAGAATGCAGAGAATAATAAGGTTATGATAATACCGATGACGGGATCTTCCATAGAATGTTGTTCCTAAAACAAGGTACTAATTTTGAATTGTTTACACAACATCAAAGCCAATATCCTTTCTAAAATTTGAGTTCTCAAAAGAAATTTTCTCTAAGGATTCGTATGACTTTTTTAAAGCTGTTTTCAAGTCTTTCCCGAAAGATGTCGCGGCAAGCACTCTTCCTCCATTTGTCATAATTGCTGGCCCATCTGAAGTGGTTCCAGCATGAAAAATAATGCTATCTACAACACTTTTGATACCATAAATCTGTTTCCCTTTCTCGTATCTTTCAGGATATCCTCCTGAAACCATCATAACAGTAGCAGCATTTCTATCATCAAAAACGATATCACGTTCCGAAAGTGTATTTGATCCTACTCCCTCAAATAAATCCAATAAATCAGATTTCAATCGAGGCAATACGACTTCTGTTTCAGGATCACCCATTCTACAGTTGTACTCAATCACATACGGTTCATTCTTCACATTGATTATTCCAAAAAAGATAAATCCCTTGTAGACAATTCCTTCTCTCTTTAATCCTTTTACTGTTGGAATAATTATTTGATTTTCTATTTTATCAAGAAAAGTTGGGTTCGCAAATGGCACTGGTGAAACAGCCCCCATACCCCCCGTGTTTAATCCGGCATCTCCTTCTCCTATTCGTTTGTAATCTTTTGCTTCTGGTAATTTTTTGTACGAATCACCATCTGTTATCACAAAGCAAGAAAGTTCTATTCCGTCTAAAAACTGCTCAATCACGACACGAGAACTAGCATCCCCAAACTTCGCGTCTGAAAGCATGCTTTTCAACTCGGTCTTCGCTTCTTTCAATTCATGGAGAATAAGAACACCTTTTCCTGCAGCTAAACCATCTGCTTTTAGTACATACGGAGAGTTCATTTTTTCAAGAAACGCATATCCTTCTTTCAATGTATCTTTAGTAAACGTGCCATATTTCGCAGTTGGAATATTATGGCGTTTCATGAACTGTTTTGCAAAATCTTTACTCCCTTCCAGTTGAGCTGCTTCTTTATTTGGGCCAATTACTGGTACTGATGATAAAAGTTCATCTGCTTCGAAGAAATCAGCTATGCCATTCACTAATGGATCCTCTGGTCCAACAACCACCATGTTAATTTCTTTCTCCAGAACAAATTTCTTAATTCCCTCAAAATCATTCACTGATAAGTCTACATTAGTTCCATATTCTTTAGTTCCTGCATTACCAGGAGCTATAAATAATTCTTTTAGTATCGAACTGTCAGACATCTTCCATGCCATTGCATGTTCACGACCTCCAGAACCTAAGAGCAGTACACGCATTTAGTTTAGTTGACAGTGGTTAAGTATAGAAAGGAACATTGCTTTTCCATCTTCATTTGCTAGTTCTTTATCAGAAGCTCTTTCTGGGTGAGGCATCATTCCAAATACATTTCGACCTTCATTACAAATTCCAGCGATGTTATTTACTGAACCATTTGGATTCGCATCATTGACAACTTCTCCCTGTTCATTTGAATATTTAAACAAAATTTGGTCATTATCTTCTAATTTCTCAATTGTTTCATAAGAAGCATAGTATCTTCCTTCACCATGTGCAATAGGAATTTTATATGCTTTACTCATGTCCAAATCTTTCGTGATTGACGTATTCATTGAAGCCGTCTTTAAAAAGATATTCTTACAAATAAATTTTTGATTGTTATTGTGGAGTAATGCACCATCCAAAAGACCCGCCTCTGTTAAAATTTGAAATCCATTGCAAATTCCCATAACATAACCACCATTGTTGGCATGCTTAATAACTTCACTCATTATTGGAGAAAGCTTTGCAATAGCGCCTGAACGAAGATAGTCTCCATAGGAAAACCCACCTGGCAGAATAATAAAATCTGCGCCTTTTAGGTCAGTCTCTTTGTGCCATAAACGTTCAACTTTTTGATTAAGAATTGATTCTAAGACATAAACGATGTCTGCATCGCAATTAGAACCGGGAAATGTAACAACACCAAATTTCATTTTATTCATTTAGAATTAGATACTACAAAATTACTATAATTACAAAACGAAAGACTCAAAAGGAATGAAAAACTTACTCACACAAAATAAGAGTAAAATATAAAACACAATAGATGGAATTAAAAGAACTTTTTCTGCTCCAAAAGCCAGGGGAATAATCAATACCAGGGGAATAATCAGCCAACTGACCACTTGCATTTTTTGGTATAAAAATGCATCAATTAAGCCAATTCCAATAAATAGAATTGTTAATAGAATAATCAGACGAAATATTTTCTTCAATCTAATCGAGCTCACTTGAAATTTATGCAACAATGGTTTTAGTGCCAATAAGGAAAATAGTCCCGTCGCTACAAATGCAATAAATAGGTCCAACTTTTGAAGATCATTCGACGAGCTAGAAGAGCTCAACAAGCTAATTTTTATATCCATCATATACATGAACAACAAAGCGTAAACTAGTGGTACAAGAAAACCAGTAAGTGCTAGAAAAGATTCTCTAAATATAAAGGGTCTAAAGATCCAAATCATAAAATAGAGAAATGGCAGGGCGAGGATTAAAAAAGGAAAGAATGTACAAGCTATTCCAAAAAAGAAAGCTGCGTTAAACACCAATCGTCGGCCATCTTCTTTTTGCCGTAATCGAAATAGTTGACGAATCATTAATATCAGAAAAAAGTGTGCTATACCGGCTCCATCAATAAAATAATTGAAATAAAAAAGGCTGCTAAAAACAATGTAAAGAAGGGATGGTAAAAAATTATTTTTTTCGGCGAAGTCATTTCGATTGAATAGATTATTCATAAATATTGCACCTATCCCAACAAGAAGAGCTGCTGGAATAGAAAAAATAATTGAATTTTCAATAGGGTATCTTCCCCAAAAGCCTAATTTCAATTGACCCTCAATTTGATGATAGCTGGTAAAATAATTCAATATGAAAAACGTTGCTAGAATCAGCGGAATTAATGCTAAAACAGAGGTCCTATTACTATGAAAGAATTTTAACATTGGAACGAAGATACATTTTTATCTCTTGTTTATTGCGTAGTTTATCAGAGAATTCTATATTTAAACTCTTGTAAAGTTTTCAAGGAATAACGACTAATGATTTAGATTAGATAAATTGACTAATATGGCAACAGTAAGATTTAATGACTCGGACTTAAAAGAGTTCAAAGAGTTGATAAACAACAAGTTAAAGGAAGCAAAAATAGATTTAGATTTACTTAAGAATTCTTTATCACACAATGATGATCACGGAACAGATGATACTGGTCGTTCTTTTAACATGATGGAGGATGGTTCTGATACACTTTCTCGCGAGGAGATGTCACAATTGGCAAATCGTCAAGAAAAATTTATCAATAGCTTAAACAATGCCTTAGTACGAATTGAGAACAAGACTTATGGTATTTGCCGAGTAACTGGTAATTTAATCATGAAAGAACGTTTGAAATTGGTGCCACATGCAACATTAAGTATCAAAGCTAAGAATGCTCAAAGCTAGTTTTTTGTGAAAAAAAAAATTGTCGTTGTTACTTTTATTGTAGGACTCATTCTACTGGCTGATCAGCTGGTCAAAATTTACGTTAAAACAAACTTTTCTCCTGGAGAATCTTATCCCCTTATTGGTGACTGGTTTATTGCTTCTTATATTGAAAATCAAGGCATGGCCTTCGGAACATCCTTTGGATCAGAAATGTGGCATAAACTCGCATTGAGTATCTTTAGAATTGTAGCCATTTCTGGTCTTATATATTACTGGATAAAACAGCTTAAAAAAGGTGCTCGCTTGGAATTTCTTATTGCCGTAGGATTTGTTTTTGCAGGAGCAACTGGTAATTTAATTGACTCAATGTTTTATGATTTCGCCTTCGCTTATGATCCATGTATGCAATTCAATTACCTCGAAGGGTCTGGAAATTTTGTTGAATGTTACTTTGGAGAAACTGAAACCAAGCACCAAGGCTTTTTGTTTGGAAATGTCGTTGATATGTTCAAGTTTCAAGCTTCTTGGCCCAGTTGGGTTCCTTGGTTAGGAGATGGCCCTGTTTTCCCTGCCATCTGGAACATTGCCGATTTCGCAATTACATCTGGGGTGATTTTGATTTTTATTCGTCAGAAGAAATACTTCCCAAAGGAAAAGAAAGCTGTCCCTTCAGGAGACCAAGCCTAGGAGAGGGAAATAAGCTAGTAGTTCATTACAATCTAAACGTTACACCACCCAATACTTGAAAAGCATGCACTTGTGCATTATACCAACGATTGTATTTCTGAGATGCCAAGTTGTTAAATTGTACAAAAGCCGATATGCGCTTATTATATCGGTATTCTATTCCTAAGTTGATGTCTGTTACAAATCCCAACTTACTTATTCGTTGTCCGTTTTCTATGGTTGTTTCTTCATCTAAACCAAAACCTAGACCTCTTCTTCCTTCCTCTATGTTAAAGTCTATATTGAATAGAAACTTGTCGTATAAGTTATAATGTCCTCGGATAATGAATTGAAACTGCGGTAAATTCCATGCGTAGCTGTTATTGATTGGAGAATAAGAATAATATCTTCCAATCCCATCAATTTTGATTTTCTCAAGCAATTGATACGAAATTGATCCCTCTATTGTAGTAACGTTCATCGTGTCATAAATCACGTCAAATTGATTTCCAAATGATTGAACCGTGTCATTAATAAAAAGTGCCTTATCACGAACACTCGCAAATGAAATTCCAGCATCAAAACTGATACGCTTGCTCAACGTTCCTTTAATTCCACCGTAAAATTCAATTGGTTTTTTCTCATTTCTCAATTCTATATTTGGACGAATGAATTCATTCTCCAGGGTCAAAGACTTGAAAGATGTTTGCTTCAGCCCTCCTCTAATTCCAGCATATGGAATGAAAATATCATTGAACATACTGTACTTAATCTCCGCTAAAGGATAGATGTACATTTTCGTTTTAATGTGAATATCAAGTACAATATCAACGCCAATGTTTGCCTTAAATCGATCATTAAACAAGTAAGTCGTTATGTTCGGCTTCAAGTTAATCACTGTATTGTCTAATACCAAGCCCGTGTCTAATCCATTCGAGCTTTTGTTGATTATTCCGTAGTTATAACCATTGTAACGCACGTTAAAGTCAGCAGAGTATGTTTCCTTTCCATATTTATAAAACCAGCTGGAAGTAACTGCAAACAAGTTCTCTTTCGCCCGCCAATCTTCAAATGCTTCATCCATTGGCTTTATAGAGCGATAATTATTATAGGCCATCCCAAGCGTATAGTTTAATTTAGCACTGTCTTTGATATGGGAAGAATAAGAGCCTGATATGCCAAAGTCGCCATAACGCTGAGCGATGCTGTCGTTATCTAAATTAAGTGTGTCCGAAATCCCATAATAATGCAGGCCTTGATTATTGTAATGAATATCACCATTTACTGAGTAACGCTTTTCATTAATCCCTCCATAAACTCCAAGCTTTGTTCGGTCAAATTGTGCCCTAGACAATCCAGAAATATTACCGAAAGAACTCAGATGTTTCAAATGAGCACCATAAACAAACTTGCGGGATCGTTTAGAGTTATAGTAGACTTCTCCCAGCGGCATTAATTCAGAACCAACACCCAATTTAATGTAAGTGCTGTATAATTGAGGGAGTTTTTCCTTCATCTTAATAGAAGCTGGATTGATTTTTTCAACTTCAGTGGATGTCTCAAACTTTAATGACAACAAAGGATAATCAACAATCGTCGTTGGTATCGTCGTGTCAATAACTCTTGGGGTCATCGCTGTTCTATATGCCTTGTCAATTTCACGATTACCTTCAGCATCTAGAACAACGGGGTCACCTTGTCCAAAAGCAGCAAACATGTTCAAGAAAATCAGTATGGATAGTATCTTTTTCATCTTAATTTCCTCCTTCATTTGATTCATTAATTTCAATAACCTCTTCTTCCTCTGGCTCTATCTCTTTTGGTTGGTTCTTGAGTTGCATTAGCTCATCCCATAGTTGATTTGCTTCATCGAGAATGCCATCATCTGGAATTGAATAGTGTTCGATAACAGATTTTAGCTTCTGTTCCGCTTCAAATAAATTATCTTGCTTAATTAGTATTCTTGTGCTAAGAATTAACCCTCTTGCAATCCAAAAATTATACGCTGGTTTCTGTTTCAAAAGTCCTGTAACCTCATCATTAGAATCGTCTAAAAAATCTTGCATGTAGAAGATTTCTGCTAAAGTGTATCGCGCTTCTGCAGCCTTAACCGTCGTCGTATTACTAAATACCCATATCAATGATGTTTTTGCCGTATCATAAGTCTTTAAATTATAATTTGCCATTCCCTTAGCATAATTAGCCTCCAGTTTGAGATCATTATTGATTTCGGAATTACCAAGAACGATATCTGCGTATTTCGCCGAGCTTGCCCAATTTTCAATCAAAAAATTACTCCGCATCATCCCCAACTGTGCGTTAAAGATTATGTCTGGAGTAGAACTTATTTCCTCTAGCTTCTTGTAATATCTTATGACTTCTTCGTAACGTCCCTCATTGTATAAAAAGTTTGCAACACGAGAAGCTGCAAGCTCAGTAAACCCATTATCCGGTCCGTCTAGTGTTTCCATGTATTGAGCAACTGCCGATTCTATATCACCAAGTTCATAATGACAATTCCCCATGTAGTTTTTAACTTCATTCTTATAGCGTCCATTTGGAAATTTTGATAAATATGTTTCAAACAATGGTATTGCTTTTTCATACAATTCAGCATCATAAGCTTCCATTGCGGGAGTATAATAAAGATCTTCTTTTTCTATTTCAGAAAAGTTTGCGCATTCATATTCGCTAATTAATCCATCTATTTTTTCCAGTTGTTGAGATGCTTTATAAATATCGATTAAACCTCGAACTGCTCTATCACACACTTGAGTGTCACTTCCATGCTTGTCTAAGATTTCTCTGTATTCACTTTCCGATTTACTATATTCTACTTGTTTAAAATGTATATCAGCGATACTCAACTTGGAGGTTACTAACAGAGCTGATGATGGGTAATCGAAAACTATTTTCTTAAAATACTGAATAGCCTTAGTTAAATTCCCTTCAGAATGATACGTTTCTGCAATTGAATATATCGCAACTTGTAAATACTTTGATCCTTTGTAATTATTGACAATGTTTAACAAGTGCAGTATTTTAGTTTGAGGATCACCACTGTAGCCATAAGTCTTCGCCATATAAAACAATGCCTGGTCTTCGAATCCAGAGTTCAATACAAGAGCTTCTTTATAAAACCTGATGGCCAGTTGATTCTCTTTTAACACAAAATAATTATCTGCAACCCGCATAGTTGCATCTGCTCTTTTATGCTTGTTCTCTGGATTGTTTTGCAAATACAATCGAAATGCTTCGTTTGATTTTGCCAATTCTTTTTTCTCCAAATACGCAAAACCAATATTGTAATGGGCTTCTGTTTGCAATTCTTTGGCAAGAGTAGAAGGAAGAACAGAAAATCTATTGAAGCCCTCTATGGCTTTATCAAACTTTCTTAATCGAAAATTCGCGTCCGCTATCCAATAAATTGACTTCCCTGAAATAACTGGATCAATAGGATATTTATTAACCAGGTTAAAGGAACTAATTGCAGCAGGATAGTCAGCCTTTTGGAAACGTTCAACTCCTTGATTGAATGCAATTACTTGATACGCTGTTTTTAAGCGAATGTCTTTGTTCGGGATTTTATCTAAGGAGGCAAGTGCTTTTGGATAATTGTTTGTGCTCATATAAACATTCATCAAGTATTGATAAACATCCTCTCTACGCGAGCTCTCTGGGTATTTTGATAAGTATTGTTCAAATGCTTCCACAGCCTCATCGTAAGGGTTAATGTCCAGCTTGTATGAAAGCACTGCAAAATTGTACAACGCGTCTTCTTGTATTCGTTGATTTGCATTAATTCGAGATGCCCCGTCAAAGCCAGCTCTTGCTGATACTAAATTCTCTAATTTCAACATCGACTCTCCAATGTGATAAAACGCAACCTGTCCAAGGCTATCTTTCGTTTTCTTCACACGGTCGAACAGACGGACCCCTTTCATGTAGGATCTACTTTTAAAATATGAATATCCTAAACGATAATCATCTTCGCGAGTTGTTACTTTTGCTTTGTTGTATCGTTCAAGATATGGAACCGCCTCGTCGTATTTTCCAGTTCGGTAAAATGCATCTCCAATGAGATGATCCATATCCTTTTCATTGACGATTTTATCTGTAGTTGATATTTTTTTTGCGTATTCAGTTACCAGCTCATATTTTCCCTGTAAATAATAAATCTGGGTAATGTAGTAGGGAACCACTTTTCCAAATTTCTCATCACCTTCAAGCTTCAAAAATCCAAGTAACGCTGTTTGATACTTTTCATTTTGGTAAGCTATATGAGAATAATAATACAACGCTGGTGAAGCATATTGAGAACCCCCCTCTTTTACCTCGTAAAAAGAACTCCGAGCAGCTTCAAAAGCTTTCTGCTTAAAATTAGCATACCCAACTTTAAAATAAAACTCATCTCTGTCTTCTTCCTCTATATCTTGTATACTTAGCTTATTGAACCAAGTCAGGGCGACTTCGTACTTCTTTTTGTAGTAAAAATGCTTTCCAAGTTTAAAATAAATCGCTTGTTTATAGATGGATTCTGGGTAATTCTTATTGAAGTCTTTCAATAAGACTATTGCATCATTGTTGTATAGCGCCAATGCTGAAACAGCTTCGTAATAAAGAGCCTTGATGTACATTGGGTTATTCGGAAAAGTATAATTATTAATAAAAACTCTAAATTCTTTTCTTGCAGCTGCATATTGTTCTTTCTCAAACAAGTCTTCTGCGCGATAAAAGTTTTCGAATTCACTATTGTACTTGTCCGAACTTTGAGAAAAGACGGGGGTACTGCATATTAATACTAGAATAATCAGTATTCTTTTCATTGAGCTGCTTTTAATCAACGATTAGTTTAATGAGTAAAAATACATTACTTGAATCGGAAACTGGAGAGGTGTTTCAAAAGTTTTAAACTCAATTTTGTTAAGATTATTTCTTTTGATTGACAGTATTGTGTTATTTCTTTCACGTTCTTTACATCACAAAAGCAATAATGTGAGTAAGGTTATAGAAATAATATCAGGAGAAATACAACAAAGCGGAGTGACCGTTTTAAAGAACGTTGATGTTGTTATAGAGGCGCATGAAATCGTTTACCTTATCGGGAGAACGGGATCTGGGAAAAGTAGCTTATTGAAGACACTTTACGGAGAACTGCGCTTGACAATTGGCAGCGGTACAATTGCTGAATTGGACTTAAATTCTCTGCGAAAAAAAGATATTCCAACATTGCGAAGAAAGCTAGGCATTGTGTTTCAAGATTTTCAATTGCTTACTGACCGGACAGTTTTAAAAAACCTAATGTTCGTTATGGGGGCATCGGGATGGAAAGACAAAAAGTTAATGGCCCAACGTGCTAAAGAAGTTTTACAACTCGTAGGAATTGAACAAAAAATTAATGCAATGCCACATGCGCTTTCTGGTGGAGAACAGCAGCGTGTTTCAATTGCCCGAGCCCTATTAAACAAGCCTCACCTGATTTTAGCAGATGAACCTACTGGGAATTTAGACCCTGAAACTTCAGAAGAAATTATGCGCTTGCTAATTGCTGTTGCCAAAGAAGAGAAAGCGGCAATATTAATGGCGACGCATGATATGGTACTCGTTGAAAAATTTCCTGGAAGAATCTTAAGAGTTGAAAACACCACTGTTAATGAAGTAAACACACCCAAGAGTTTTGACCCCATGAAAGCATCTGGTGTTTAAATTATTCGCGCAATCATTTTTACTTTTTTATCAAACCTTGAAAGTGAGTAGCATCAATCTTCCTAATCGATTCATCTGCATTAATGTATTCGGGCAAGTTTCCTAAATCAAGAATGGCAATGTTTGTATTATTTTTTTTTGCCAACAATAATTGATCTTCGCTCGGTATAAAAGTAAAGGCACTATGGTTTGTGAAAAACATAAATGGTATGTGTCCGTTTTCTGTTATTTGACAATTAAACAATATATATTCTCCCTGCAATTCAGCATCAAGTGAAAGAATAATTTTCTTCTCAAAATTCTTTAAAATTACATGTTCATTAATTTTTATATTTTTTGCGCCATGGTATTGCGTAATCTTAGAAAAGTTAGGCAGTATCATCGTAATTCCTATTAATAAAGTAGCAGTGAATCCTGCGATTGCAATTTTATTTGTTTTTTTATTCTCTAAATAAATTAATCCTCTATCGATTAGACTTCCCAGACTTAAATAAATATAGGGAGCCAAAACAACTGTGAATGCTAACATTTTTGTAGCGGCAATCGAATAAAAAGAATAAATAACTACGACAATAGTTACGAGGAATACTCGGAAAATCAGTCGCTCAATTCGTGTAATAAATAGAATAAATGCTAAAAGAAAAATAAACGGCAAAGCATCACCCGAACCATACATCACTTTAAAAGCTTCCGTGAAATGGAAATGCCAAGGGCCACCATGACCTTCAATTACTTCGAAAAAATGAGCTGAATTCAGCTGAAGCTCATACAACGCTTCATTAGGGTATGCAATCAAAATATACAATTGCCAAGGAAGAAAAATAAAGATGCACACTAAACAAGAATATAGAATCGGTAAATATGATTTAACCGAAAATTTCTCTTTGTATTCTGAAATCAATTTAGAAATTCCCCATACGCCATAGATTAATAGGCCAACGAGCCATTTAACGAGAATTGCTCCGCCAGAAAATAGACCAATCATGACAAGCCATTTCCATTTCTTTGAGTTTTGATACTCAAACCAAGCCCAAACCGAAGCAGTAACATAAAACAAGAATGCGACATCATTGTGATCGGTTGAAAATCTTCCTGAAATTAATTCTAAAGGAAAATAAGCCAATGTAAAAAACAAAGCCCCATAGAATCCTGAGCGCTCAGTTACTGCAATCTTCCCAATTTTATAAATAAATAAAGGGATAATTGCGTGTATAATAATACTGGGGAATCTTACAGCAAATACTGTTGGACCAAATAACTTAATACTTGCCGCAATTTGCCATAAAAATAATGGTTGCTTGTGAAGCCACACAGAATTGTTTGTCCAAATATTACTATTGTATTCAAAAATGAGATTGTTTAGCAAAATTGGTTTCAAAAAGTCATCTGATAAGTTTTTCGCTACCAAAGCATGGTATTGCTCATCCCAAATTTCTAAAAACAGGTTCAAATTTGCGACAAAAAGTCCGAAAAATATAGCTCCAAAGAATAACAAAAATAAGCTGACACCTCTCTTTCTTGAAAAAAGCAAAACAGATAATGCCAATAACAAACTACCAATTATCAATGGTGTGAATTGCGCATTACTGAAACTATTTACTCCCATACTTTTCCTTGTGAATTGAATTCCGTTCAAATATAGATAATCTCAAATTCAGTTAGTCCACTTGTCAGAAAAGAAATTTACTATGCGCATTAATTGCGACTCCGCGTTTTCATGCGGACAAACATCAATCCTTTCGGATAAGTTCGATGCCTGCACTGATTTTAATGTTGCTTTGGAAAGTGTCAGGTTTTGGCAAACATGCGTTGGGACCTAGGGGGGTGATGTATTAGAAAGGAAGATTTAGAAAACACAAGACTATTGATATTCAATATATTATATTAGAATAAAATTGTGCCTTGTAATTCTAAAAAACTTAATTACATGAAAAAAATTACATTTTTACTTTCATCATTATTGATTTTCTCTGGTGCAAACGCTCAGATTTTCTCTGATAATTTTGATGCTTTAACAGTTGGCGATTATATCGGACCAACTTCGGCTTATTGGTCAACATGGAGTGGTGCAATTGGTGGCGCAGAAGATGCTCAAGTGACTAATTTACAAGCTTCATCACCAAATAACTCAATTTATTTCTCATCAACAGGTGCAAACGGAGGACCCCAAGATGTATTGTTAGATTTTGGTCAACAATATACTGATGGTATATTTGTATTTGAATCAAAGTTTTTTGTTGATGCAGGTAGGAATGCATATTTTAATTTTCAAGGTACAGCTATAGCTGGTGGAGTTTATACAATAAACTGTTACATAGATGGTGGTTCTATTGCCATCGATAATGCGGCATCAGAAGTGGCGTTTGGAGCATATGCTGATGATACATGGTTTACAATAAGAATTGAAGCTAATCTTTCAACAGGACGTTGGCAAGCTTCAGTCGACGGAGCTTGTATCGGTGTTTGGGAAATGGCAGGGGCGACTATCGCATCAGCTGATTTATACCCAATACTAAACAGTAGTTTCTATATGGATGATATTATGTTTGATCATAATCCATACACGGCAGCAGCTTTAAATGCAACTTTATCAGGATTTAATATTGGTGGAATTATTGCTGGATCAAGTGTTTTTCCAGTTGTAAATGTTACAAATTCAGGTTCAACTGAGATTACTTCTATGGATGTTGTTGTTGACTATAACGGAACGCCTTATACAGAGAATTTAACAGGATTAAATTTTGCAGCTGGAACTTCAATGGAAGTTGTTTTCACTTCATCTGCATTGTTAGTTGCAGGTTCAAGTACAGCTTCTGCAACTGTTAGTAATGTAAATGGTGGTGTTGATGGTGATGCTACTGATGATGATGCTTGTCAATTGATTGACCCAATTGTACCTGCTGCGGGAAAAATGGTAGTTGGTGAAGAAGGAACAGGAACCTGGTGTCAATGGTGTCCTCGTGGTACCGTAGCTATGGATAGATTCGCAGCTGATTATGATGGTTACTGGGCAGGTATTGCTGTTCACAATGGTGATCCAATGGCAGTTACTGAATATGATAATGGAATTGGAACATTGATAGGAGGTTATCCTTCAGCATTAGTTGATAGAGGTCCAGAAGTAGATCCTGGAAATATGTCAAACAACTTTTTTGCAAGATTACAAACAGCTCCATCTGCAATGATGACAAATGGTGCTACTTGGAATTCAACTACAAGAGAATTAGTAGTTTCGGTTTCTGCTGATTTTCAAACGGCTGGTACGAATGGTTATAAAATGATTTGTGTGTTAACTGAAGATGGTGTTACTGGAGGTTCTGGTTATGCTCAAGCTAACAGCTACGCTGGTGGTGGTAATGGTGTAATGGGTGGATTTGAATTACTTGGTAATCCAGTTCCAGCTATTGATATGGTTTATGATCATGTTGCAAGAGCAATTTCAAATTCTTTTACAGGAAATAATGATTGTTTTCCTACATCATTTGCTAGTGGAGAAGTAGTTACTCAAAACTTCGCATGGACATTACCTGCAGGTTGGGATGAAAACAACATGCATATTGTTGGAATGTTAGTTTCTCCTTCAGGTCAAATTGACAATGCAGATATGACTTCTATTAATGGAGCTGTTACTAATGGATTTGTTCCAACGTGTGCAGTAAGCTTAGGTGAAATTGAATCATCAAACATTGACGATGTGTTAAATGTTTATCCAAATCCTGCAACAACGTTTGCGAAAATTGCAATTACTTTGAAAGAAGAATCTGGTGTAAAACTTTCTCTTATTACTTTAAATGGAAAAGTTATTTCATCAAATGATTATGGAACAATTGCTTCATCTACAGTTAATTTAAATACCTCGGCTTTAGAAGCTGGTGTCTACTTAGTAGAATTAACAGTTAATGGACAAAAAACAACGAAGAGGTTAATCGTTGAGTAGTCATTAGTTGATTGAATTTAAAGGGGGGGTTCTTTTGAGAATCGCCCTTTTTTTATGCTATTTAATTATTTCTCTAAGGATAGTGCAAATTTGAGAATTATTGAACTGCTTTGAAAGCACTTTTTGCCGCTTTTCAAATTGATCTGCTGAAAGAGCTTGGCTTGAGCATTGCTGTACTAGCTCAGTAAATCTTTTTGGGCTTTCTGCCACAAGACAAACTTCAGCTAAAGAAGTTCCCTCAACCATTTTTGGATTAACTATTACGTGACCTGATGAATTTAATCCCGCAATTAATTTCAGTTTTAAACCTGTAGATTGCTCTGTATACGCTATATGAAGTCTGGCCTCCATAATTAATTTATCCATCACCAATTCGCTTGGATTCGCCATAAGTTTTACGTTGCTTGCTGTGCAAAGTGACCTCATCCTTTTAGATGGATTCTTTCCTGCAATAATCAAGGGGGAGGTTTCAGGAAATGTTATTTGATTCAATACCCAAATCGCTGCATTTTCGTTCTCCAAAACAGATAAGTTACCATGAAACAAACAATAATTTTTTGTTTCAGCATTAAAATCAGCATTAACTGGTGGTGCCGCGGCAGACATAACAATACTGTTCTTATTTAGTTGGGAAAAATGTTTTACGTCGTTTTCTTGAATTGCCAAAACAGCACTTGCCTTACTTAATATTGCCTCAAAAGTCTTTAGTTTCTTCGATTCTTGGGCAAAAAACCACTTTCTCCATCCTTGAGCTGAATTCCCTAATCCAGCGTAATAATCATGTTCAATATTGTGTGTTCGAACTATTTTTATTCTGCCTTTCAATGCTTTATTGTCAAGAAAATAACATGTGTGGAGCCCCTCGAAGATGATTGGTGATTCGTCCTTTAATAGGTTTTCTAAAAGACGTTTAGAATTCCTTGTCGCTACAATAAATGGTGATTTTTTTAATACTGAGAAAACAGATCTCCTTCGTTTGTAATAAACAACCTCTTCACAATATTCCTCCAGTTCGCTTCGGCTTTCTCGACCGCACTGATAGCAATGTAATGTAATTTCATAACCACATTCTTTTAAAGCTACCAAACGATAAAACACATCAATAACACCCCCATAATCCGCAGGAAAAGGAACGTCAAATGAAACAATGTGCAATTTTTTAGTCATTCTTGGTCGTTACTTTAGGGTATATTTCTTGCAATATTTTGGTTTCTCTCTGCCAGTTTTCTGTCAATGCTGCAGCCTTACAATTCTCCTTGTATTGCGCTAACAGCTGTTGGTCGTTTAATATTGAATTTATTGATTCAGCTAAATTATCCACCGTAAAATCCATTACAATTGTTCCAATCTCATTTTTTGTGACGACCTGAGCAACTTCTTTGATATTTGTAGCAACAACAGCTGTATATGTGTGCATATAATCAAACAGCTTATTTGGCAGCGAGAGCTTATAATTCAAGTTAGATGGTTTGTCAAGTGTCAATCCAATATCCGCAAAGTGAGTGAAATTCATCATTACATGATAAGTCTTTTTGCCATAAAACAACACCTTTTTTGTCAGCTCCAATTTTTTCACTTTTATTTTAAGAATCTCCACCACATCTCCGTCGCCCACAATCAGAAGAACTGCATCAATTTGACACATTGCTTCTACAGCTTCTTCCGCACCCCTATCAATATTTATTCCTGCACCTTGAAGAATAATAAGGTGGCTGTTTTCAGGAATGCCTAGTTCCTGTTTTGTTTTTAGATTTATTGCGCTCCAAAGCGGAGAAATATTTCGCACTACTTTGATTTCTTTGGAATACAGTTTAGAATAAATTGCCGCTATTGATTCATTTACGGTATACACCGATTTCAGCCTCGGGAAAATCTTGCGTTCTATTCTTAACCAAAATTTTTGAACTTTCGGGCGGTTAATTAACTCTGGGACTTCTGTGAAATATTCATGAGAATCATAAACAAGTCGAGCTTTTCGTTTAAATTTTTGCGCAAGATAATTTGGCAACAGCGTGTCCAAATCGTTTGAAACGAGTACATCCGCTTTTCTAAAAAGTAAGAATAAAAATAAGCGAATCGAGAAACTGGCATAGAACAAGGGTCCAGTTTCAAAAAGTAAACGCATTCTCTTCGTTTGATAAGGTCGTTCCAATAATGGGACACTGGATTTCCGAATACGGCCTACAAGCAAGACATCATAGCCTTGATCCATCAAAAAAACACAAACCTTATTGACCCGCTGATCCGTATATAAATCGTTGGTAACAGATACAATAGCCTTTTTTGTTTTCGACATCAGTTCAAAAGTAATAGAATTCAGCGTTGTTTTCTATTATAACGTAATATGAGGTAGATATTATTTACTGACTCCAAAAAAATCAGTTTTACCGTAAAACTTATTAAAAAAAGACTTCAAAAAGTGTTTATTCGTTAAAAACAAAGGGACTTGATTGATTCTCCATACTAAAATACTATTTTTACATAAAAATGCATCGTATGTTAAAATCCATGACTGGCTTTGGAAAGGCTACTGGTACCTACCACACAAAAAAAATAACGGTTGAAATTCGCTCGTTAAATAGTAAGTCGTTGGATTTAAGTACACGAATTCCGTCGCATTTTAAGGAGCTGGATGCACATATGCGTAAGATGGTTCTTGCGACTTGTGGTAGAGGTAAAATCGACTTTGCATTAAGCGTAGATGTCGCAGAGGCTGAACAATCCAAATCCATCAATGAAAAAAAGGCAATGGCCTATTTCGATGAATTAAAAGCATTGGAAAAGGTTATCGGAGAAGAATCTTCAGATTATTTGTCAATGATACTTCGGATGCCGGATATTTATAGTTCTGTGAAGTCAGATTTGACAGAAGACGAAAAAGAAATCGTTTTTACTGTTGCCAAGGAAGCTATTGAAAGTTTAAACACTTTTCGAAGAAAGGAAGGGGAAGATTTACAACTCGAATTTCAAGAACGAATTGACGAAATTCGTTCATTTCTATTGGAAGTCCCAAAATATGAGCAAGAACGAATTGAAATTATTCGTGAGCGTATGAAAAAAGGTTTAGAAGAAATTCAATCGGGTAGTTATGACGATAATCGTTTTGAACAAGAAATGATTTTCTATATTGAAAAGTTAGATGTTGCTGAAGAAAAAATGAGGCTATCCAATCATTTGACTTATTTTGAAGAAACAATGATTTTGAATGAGTCTGGAAAGAAATTAGGCTTTATCGCCCAAGAAATTGGACGAGAAATCAATACCCTAGGAAGTAAAAGTAACCATGCCGAAATGCAAAAATTAGTCATTGGCATGAAAGATAATTTGGAAAAAATAAAGGAGCAAATATTAAATACACTCTAATAATTCGCACACTTGAGTATGTCGTTAAAAAATAAAGGTAAATGTGTCATTTTTTCAGCCCCCTCTGGAGCTGGTAAAACGACTATTGTTCATCATTTATTGAAACAAAACATCGGTCTTGAGTTTTCTGTTTCAGCTTGTAGTCGTGAACCAAGACCTGGAGAGACAGATGGGAGAGATTATCACTTTTTAGGCATCGATAAATTCAAGGAAAATATTGCGAATAATGAATTCGTGGAATGGGAAGAAGTTTATACCAATAATTTTTACGGCACCTTGAAAGCTGAAATGGAGCGTATTTGGAGTGAAGGAAAAGTAGTTGTTTTTGATGTAGATGTCATCGGTGGGCTCAATTTAAAAAAGCAGTTTCAAGACGATGCTTTTGCATTATTTGTTCAGCCTCCTAGTTATGAAGAGTTAGAAAAGCGACTGCGAGGACGTAGTACTGAGACAGAAGAAAAAATTAATCAACGCATGGAAAAGGCGCGCAAAGAGCTGGCTTTTGCATCAGAATTTGATACTGTACTCATCAATGACAACCTTGAGGAGGCGTGTAATAAAGCTAAGAGTTTAGTAACTGACTTTTTAACGCAACAATGAAGGTAGGGCTCTTTTTTGGTTCTTTTAATCCAATCCATGTTGGACACCTCATTATTGCAAATTATTTGGCTGATTATACTGATTTTGATGAGGTTTGGTTGGTTGTTTCTCCACAAAGCCCTCATAAAAAAAAGCAATCCTTATTGGACGATTATCATCGGTTATCTTTAGTGAAAATAGCGGTTGAGGATAATCAAAAATTACGTGCTTGTGATATCGAGTTTGGATTAAGTAAACCAAGTTATACTGCCACTACCCTCGCTTATTTAAAAGAAAAACATCCCAATTATTCATTCTCACTTATTATGGGAGAAGACAACCTTCGAACGTTACATAAGTGGCACAATTACGAAGAAATAATAGCCAATCATCGCGTTTATGTGTACCCTCGATTATACACTCAGCAAGAATTAGAATCGGCGGCTCCCAAAATTAAATTGAGTGAACATAAAAACGTTGTGAATTGTAAAGATGTACCCTTAATGAAAGTTTCTTCTAGCTTTATACGAAAGGCCATTCAAGACAAAAAAGATGTTCGGTATTTACTTTCTGAGCCTGTTTTTAAATATGTCGATGAAATGAATTTTTATCGGTAGTTTTTTTGATTCCTTATCCGAAAATTTATTTGCCTATTTAATCCAACACCATTTCCGGCACATTCTCTGGCACTACCAAATTGCCTTCCGTTGCCTTAATAATGTCTTCCACAGAAACCCCTGGTGCTCTTTCTACTAAATGAAATTGCCCATCTTTGATATCCATTACTGCTAAGTTGGTCACCACTTTTCGTACACACTTTACACCCGTTAATGGTAAGGAGCACGATTTCAACAACTTCGATTGTCCCTGTCTATTGGCATGCATCATGGCAACAATAATATTGTCGGCAGAGGCTACTAAATCCATTGCTCCACCCATACCTTTTACCATTTTGCCAGGAATTTTCCAATTTGCGATATCACCGTTCTGGGATACTTCCATCGCTCCGAGCACCGTCAATTGAACATGTTGGCCCCTTATCATTGCGAAAGATGTTGCCGAGTCAAAATAAGCCGCTCCTTTCAGTGCAGTTATCGTTTGTTTACCTGCATTTATTAAGTCAGCATCCTCTTCTCCGTCCATAGGAAATGGCCCCATGCCTAGTATTCCGTTTTCGGATTGAAACTCTACTTCTATCCCTTTTGGGATATAATTCGCGACCAAGGTCGGGATTCCGATCCCAAGATTCACGTACCATCCATCTCTCAATTCTTGAGCAATTCGCTTTGCTATTCCTGTTTTATCTAAGCTCATGTTCTGCAGGTTTTAATTCGAATAAATCCGTTTTTATTTGTGATAGTTTGAACCAGTCAAGGTCCTCATTCCAAAGATAAACTTTTATTTCTTTTTCCTCTTCATGAATTGTGTCCATGACAAAATGATGTAAATAATCGTCGTCGATTAGTTTACTTTGATAGGTGGTTGCAAAAGTGTAATACAAATAACGACTATTAGACCCATCATTATTTGAGACAGTAACTATCAGGTGTAATTTATCTTTTGTATCTTTTGTTTTTAGGTGACCACTTGTAGTAATTTGGATGTTTTTTCCAAACAAACTATCAGTAGAGAATACAGCAATATTAAAAAACTCCCCTGAATGCTCAATTGATTCTGAGTTGATCGATTTGAGAATCACAAGATCAAGTTTTTCCTTGCGTTTATAAGCTATATAAGTTGATGGAAGGTGCATGTCTATCGTATCATATAATTTCAATATCTCAGGGTTCTTAAATGTGGTTGTTTTTGTAATCAACCAATCCGTTAAGGTAGTATTGTGATCATAGAACAATGCCACACTTTTCTTATTATCATAATGTGATTCTAAATAAGGCCAATTCCAATTCATAATTGGGTAAATCATAATACTTTCATCGGGTTGAATTTTATTCCGAACACGTTCAAAAAAAGCGAGATTCATTCTTTCATCCGGGGAGAATACCGAAGAGTGTAATGTCATATTTAGTATGAAAGTAATCGGGAAGAAGACTAGCCCCCACTCCAAATATTTCCCTATTTCAAAGCGATCAAACGCATGAAAGCAGAGAAATAGAAATAAAACAACCAAATACATTCCTGTTCTATCTTCAGGGTAATTTACTTCAAATAGTTTTGCTAAAATTACTATTCCAATAATGTTTCCGAAAAATAAACCCGAGTAAACAAGGTAAGCTTGCTTTGACCATTCAGTTCTTTTGTTCTTTCTTAAAGTGTGAATTGTAAACCCTATGAGAAGTGAAAAACAAATAGCAAAAACATACTTCAACCAGTCTGCATCAACAAAGAGGACATATCGGCTTAACGATTTACCCGTTACTTCCCATAAACCATCTAATGTTCCGTAATAAAGCGCCCCTAGCACCTTTAATTTCAAGCCATAATAAACGAAGGGTTGCAGGCACAAAAGAAAGAGAAAGTGCACTAGCCATTCGCGTATAATTCGTCCTCGTTCTCTTTTTTCTGACCCCAAGAATGGAAAAATAACAGCCATCCCAATAATAAGTAAACTGGAATTAACAAAAGTCAAATTTGCAGAAACACTTAATAGAAGAAATAAATAGGTGAAAATTAAATGTCGTAAAGAGAATTCATTGGTGTATTTCAAAAAATAAACAAGGGCCCACATGAAAAAGGCAAGAGAAAGACCGTAGCCTCTTAAATAGCCAAAATATTCTATAATGAATGGAATACTGTTGAGTGCTATAATACTCAAAACTCTTAAAGATAGCCGCTTAAACCTCTTCGTTAATTGATAAGTGGCGAAGAAGAAGCCGACATAAGCTAATAAGTTAGGAATTCTCAGCACAGAAATATTATCTCCGAATAGTTCGAACAAAAAATGGCCTAAAAAAGAATTGAGCAGATGATTATTTGCATCCCAAACAATGTTGTTTCCGATATAATCTCCATAGTAACAAAAGAACATATACGAAGCAATTTCATCGTGCAGCGTTTCATTGTAGACAACACGCAAAATCAAGTATACAAACACAAATAAAAAAAGGAATGCAAGCACTCCTTTGTAGATATAATTCTTGTTAGGCATAAATCAACTATGCTTTTTGTTGCACTGTTCGTTGTTCTATTCGCTTTTCAAATCTCTCCCCTTGGAAAATACGTTGAACAAAAATACCTGGTGTATGAATTTCATTAGGATCAAGCTCTCCCGCAGGGACTAACTCTTCAACTTCAGCCACTGTGATTTTTCCAGCCATAGCCATCATTGGGTTAAAATTTCTTGCTGTAGCTTTAAAAATCAAATTTCCTTCCGTATCACCTTTCCAAGCTTTAACAATTGCAAAGTCTGCTGTGAGTGCCGATTCTAGAATGTGGGGTTTCCCGTTAAAATCACGTACTTCTTTTCCCTCAGCGACCTCAGTTCCAAAACCGGCTGGGGTATAAAAAGCTGGTATTCCTGCACCCCCTGCTCTACATCTTTCTGCTAAAGAGCCTTGTGGAATAAGATCAACTTCCAATTCTCCAGAAAGCATTTGTCGTTCAAACTCATCGTTTTCGCCTACATAAGACGAAATCATTTTCTTGATTTGCTTTTCTTGTAAAAGTAAGCCCAATCCAAAATCATCAACACCTGCATTATTAGAAATACATGTTAATCCATTTACACGGAGCTTTACCAATTCTGCTATCGAGTTTTCAGGAATTCCACAAAGACCAAAGCCACCAAGCATGATGGTCATGTCGCTTTTAATTCCTTCTAATGCTTTTTCTACGTTAGTAACTACTTTGTTCATATTATATACCTAAATCTATGTCTACTTGATTGTCATCATCCCCACATTCAAATATTGTTGGGTCATACCCTATGGGTTCTTCAAAATCTTCTCTTGAAATTTTAATTTTTTTGTCTTTGTACACTTTTTGCATGTAATAACCGTAAATCGGTAACGCCATTCTGGCACCCTGACCCCACGTCATCGTTTTAAATCGAACAGCTCTATCTTCTGCGCCTACCCATATTCCGGTGACCAAATCAGGCGTTAACCCCATAAACCAACCATCAGAATTGTTCTGAGTTGTTCCTGTTTTACCAGCCATTGGATATTTGATGCCTCCCCATTTTCGAGGGCCTCGCAGGCTGGCACCGGTTCCAAACTGAACAACACCTTTCATCATTAGCAATGTTCTATAAGCAGTGTTTTCATTAAGCGCCTCATTGGCAACATAATCTGCACTGTAAATAACATTCCCATTTCTATCTTCAATTCTCAATATTGTTGTTGGTTTATTATAAATCCCTTGGTTGACAAAAATTGCCTGTGCTGCTACCATTTCATACACTGATAAATCCATAATACCCAAGCACATCGAAGGAACTTCATCTTCTGGCCGAAGATTAATTCCAACACCTTTCAATACTTTCGAAATTGTTTTTGGACCAGAATAGCCCCCCATCTTTTTCATTACTCCTACCGTCATTGGATTGTTCGAGTTCGCAAGGCCCCATGCTACTGTTGGGTTACCACCACTTTTTGGTTTAATTTCACCTTTTGGACACCATTGCGTAGAAATTTCACCTTCTTGGCCATAAACATCAACACAGAAAGAAGAACCGTATTCGAATTTTGTGCATGGTTTTACAACACCCATGTCCAAAGCCGTTCCATAAACAAATGGTTTAATGGTAGATCCCACCTGTCGTTTACCCTGTTTTACATGGTCGAAGGCAAAATGCTTAAAATCAATTCCGCCCACCCACGCTTTTACAAAGCCTGTTTTCGGCTCTATTGACATCATTCCCGCACGAAGTATCCCTTTATAATATCTGATTGAATCATTTGGTGTTAGAAGTGTGTCAATACCACCATTCCAAGAAAACAGACGCATCGGCACAGGGTCATCAAAGCTTGCAATTATTGTTTTTTCAGAAACGCCCTGCCTTTTTAGCGCACGATATCTGTCAGAATTTTTTCTGCCTGAATTCATTAACGTTTCCGCAACTTTAGCAGAAATTCTATTTGTAAATGGGTACCTTTTTAAGTTCCTGTTGTTTTTCGCAAATTGTGGTTGTAAATCATCCTTCAAATGTTTTTTTAAGGCGTATTCCGCATGCTTTTGAAGTTGTATATTAATTGTAGTGTATATTTTTAAACCGTCTCGGTAAACATTATATGCTTCTCCATTTTCTTTCTTATACACTAAATCACCTTTCTCATCCTCCAGCTTAAACAGTTGTTTTAATTCTGAACGAAGAGATTCTCTAAAATACGGTGCCAAACCTTCTTTGTGATCTACGACCTGATAGTTGGTAACAATTGGAATAGTCTTTAAAGAGTCATACTCTGCCTGACTCATAAGGTTATTAAGAGCTTCATTTTCACTTTTTGAACTTTTTTTCCATTGAAAAAGAACTTGATTTCTTCTATTGATTGCACGCAAACTATCGGATATTCGTGCATCCAACATTTGCTGATTTGTTACATTTTCTTTAGCTAATTTATACCGTGACGCTACTATACTCCTATAATTTTTCACCTGATGGCCGTAAGGGTTATATAGGCCAGGGTTTTTGCACATTCCGATAAGCATCGCTGCCTCTGACTTTGTTAAATCAATCGGTTTCTTATTAAAATAAACCTTTGCTGCATTTTCAATTCCCACGGCATTATACAAAAAATCAAACTGATTCAAGTACATCGTAATAATCTCTTCTTTTGTATATCGTTCCTCTAATCGTATGGCAATAATGTTTTCTTTTACTTTTTCGCTTAGTCTTCTTAATTTACCATTCGATTGCGTTTCAATTGTCTTACCCTCTGCCTTTAGCCTTGCTTTTCTTTGACGTTCTTCAAGGGTGAAAATTAATTTTGCAAGCTGCTGGGTTATTGTTGATGCTCCTCCTCCTTTACCCATTTTTGCTATCGCTCTCCCTATTCCATAGAAGTCGACACCTGCGTGTTCCAAGAATCTTTCGTCCTCCGTCGCAATTAAGGCATCGAATACATAAGGAGAAATGTCCTTATATTTTGTTGTCGTTCTATTAACACTCCAATACCTTCCTAATTCTGTTTTTCCATCGTCAGCTAAAACAATAGAAGCTAATAGTTCTGGTGGATTTTCAAGTGTAGCTACAGAAGGTAATTCACTTTCTGGCTGAGAATAAATAAGAATTGTTATTCCCAAAATTGGAGATAGTGAACCTAACCATAATAAAACAGTGAGGATTCTTGTCATCTTTTTATTAAGAACGGGGTTCCCTTTTTTCTTATTCTTTTCTGCCATAAATGATTAAGTTCTTGTAAATGTAAAAAATATTTTGTCCAATTACTACAATGTAATTCTTGTCAATTGAGTACATCATTTCTTTGGCTGTCCAATTTTAACAAAATAAACATCATCATAGAAAATGACATCATAGACGAGCCTCCATAACTAAAAAAAGGTAATGGAATCCCAATAACAGGCGCAAACTCAATGTTCATACCAATATTTATAGCAAAATGATAGAATAAAATCATGGCAAACGCGTAGGCATAGACTCGATTAAAAATGGCTTTTTGGCGCTCAGCGATCATCACGATTCTTAAAATCACAAAAAGATATAAAATAACCAAAATGAGACTTCCTATAAAACCCCATTCTTCTGCAAAAGGACAGAAAATAAAATCTGTTTCACTTTCAGGAACATGATTTGTGCGAACACTTGATACAATGGCTTTGCGATATCCTTTTCCTACAAGTCCTCCTGATCCTACCGCTGCCATGGCCCGGTTTCTATTGTAGTCATCGCCATTAGGGTCCTCACGCAGACCAAGGACGAGTTCTATTCGTTCTTTCTGATGGCCTGCTAGTTTCTGAAAACCATAATTCACCACCGAGGTTAGGGTTACAGAAAGTACGAAGGCAATGACGGAAATTGTTAATGCCCGGTTACGGTCTCTTCGTGAAAAGATCATTCTCATGAAAAAATAACCCGCTGCGCAAATCACAAATAGAAAGAAAAACACTCCCCAGTAACCATCAAACTCTACACCAATGAAACCCAGTGATATTATTGAGCCACTAAACAACAATGTCGTCACACTCAATACTATCACCACAAATAAAATTGGTATGAAATGAGTCCCAATCCAAGTTTGCTTAAAATGTAATCCTTTAATTGGCATAGCGTTTAAGATTGGTAAAATTAATGGGTCATACGAAATGCCTTCTCGATAAAGCACGAATAAAAAAGCAGTAAACACCACAAAAGTACCAGCATCGGGCTGCAATAAAATCAGGATCATAGGAAGAAGAATAATTCCATTTGCGGCAAGAACTGTCCTTCGTGATTGTTGTTTTATTTTCGCCGTACTTAAAAACTTTGCAAGCAAAATTGCCGTCCCTATTTTTGCGAATTCAGCAGGTTGAACTCCCATAGACCCCAACCCCAACCATGCCCTAGCTCCATTAACAGGAGGCATAAATAAAACAATAATCAATAGACTCAAGACAAACAAATAAATGGGAACAGCAAACTTTCTATAGATGTCAGAGTCAATTAAAAAGACCATTAAGCCTAACAATAATGAAATTCCTAACCACATTATTTGTTTTCCATACTTTTGGGAAAAATCAAAAATGTTAGGATGTTCAGGGTTGAAGGCAACGGAATAGACCGTGCCAATTCCCATAATTAACAAAAGAATATAGGCTACAAAAAGTGGCCAATCAAAATTCCCGATGACGGATTGATTCTTTCTCACCTTTCCTTTTTTAAGAGTATTGCGTCTAAAATTCGCTGTTCTTTTGGAGAGGGTTTCACTTCTCCATAAATATATTGTTCAATCATTAAGCTAGCTACAGGGGCAGCCCATGTTCCACCGCCCCCACCAGCATTCTCTATAAATACAGATAATGCAATTTTTGGGTTATCCATCGGTGCAAATGCAATAAAAACGGAATGGTTTCTTAATTTTAATTGTCCCCTATAATTTTCTACAGTTCCCGTTTTTCCACAAACTTCAACCCCCTCAACTCGCGCTCTTCTCGCTGTGCCTCCTAATTCATAAACTACTCTTCTCATTCCTTCTATAACAGGAGTAAAATGTCTTCTCTCCACCATTGTCTGATGTTTAACTAAATATTCTTCTTTTGGGCCATCCCCATTAAGTTTTTTAACAAAGTGCGGTGTATAATACCAGCCTCTATTTGCCATGATCGCGGCTACATTAGCAAGTTGAAGTGGTGTTAGTTGAACCTCTCCTTGCCCAATCGATATGGAACGAATTGTCGAGAATTTCCATTTGTGATGACCGTACCATTTATCATAATACTTCGAATCGGGAATAACCCCTGAACGAAGTCCTGTAATGTCAGTGTCAAGGCGTTTTCCTAATCCAAAACTGTTTAAGTATTTCGCCCATCTATCCAAACCATACTCGGAGTCTTTATAGCTGCTTTTGTACTTTTTTTGTTGTATTATTTTTCGTGTGACAGCATAATAATAAGGGTTACACGACATCTTAACAGCATCTGTAACATTAGACGCCGACGGATGATTGTGGCACCCAACCACACTTTTATTGCAAGGGAATCCAGAGTTGACATCAATTACCCCTTCTTGTAAGCCAATAAGAGATTGTAATAGTTTAAGCGTAGATCCGGGCATATACTCAGACGCTAAAGGTCTAGGGAACAATGGCTTATCGGGATTTGCTAACAATCCTGGATAATTCTCTCTAATTTTTCTGTTACCAACAAGTAAGTTTGGATCATAGTTAGGGGATGATATGAGCGCAAGTATTTCTCCTGTACTCGGTTCTATCGCAACAATACAACCCCGCTTATTCTTTAATAATTTTTCTCCATACGCCTGTAAATCGATATCAATGCCAAGCATAATCGGGTCAGCTTGTAACGCTATTGTGTCGTATTTTCCGTTTTCAAAAGAGCCAACAACATTATTCATTGCTGAGGTAACAATGTATTTTATCCCTTTTGTACCTCTAAATTCCTTTTCATAAAATCGCTCAATTCCAGACCTCCCTATTCTACTTCCTGGTTTATAAAACTTGTCTTCATCGACCTCTCGCTGATTCACTTCCGCGAGATAACCCAAAATATTTGCGCCATTCGAATAAGGATAATTTCGCATGCTTGTCACCTCTTTATAGAATCCTGGAAAGTTATCAAGATGGGGAGCAATCTTGACCATTTCGTCTGCGGTAAGTTCTTTGATAAATGGATATGGCCGTATACTTTGATAATTAGACGTTGTTTTACCTGAGTGTTTATTGTAATATCTCCCTTCTCCTTTAACAATTTGCGCAAACCGCTCTCTAATCTCCAATTCGGTCCAACCAATCAATTTAGCAAAAGCTACAGTGTCTAATTCTGTGATGTTTTTTTGAACCATCATTAAGTTGTAGTATGTCTTATTAGAGACAATTTTCTTCCCATTTCGGTCAAAAACAACCGCTCTAGGAGGTGTTATTTCTCTTCTTTTCTCTGCAATCTGTTGGGCTCTCAACGACCATGTGTCATCAACAACTTGCATGTAAAACAATTTAGAAGCGTATAAAATCCCCACTAGAGTAAATATGATTACAAAGACATACTTTCTCCCGTCAAAGTTCATTTAGTGTATTGTTTATTGACGAATAAGTATTGTAGAAGAACGCATAGAAAAAATGAAAGAGGAAGGCTATAAACCGTCTTTTGCAAAACGTATCCCATGTCATTTAACTTGAACATTTCAAGAAGGTAAAACCAAAAATGATGGATTAAAAGAAGTGAGCCAAATGATTTGATGAACCACCCGTTTCCCATGTTTAATACTGTTGGTTCTAGCAATAAATCGTAACCCTCTCGCGAATCAAACAACTTAAAGATTACAGGACGCAAAAATGAAAAAACTAATAAAGAGGAAGTATGTAGCCCAAAGGTGTTTGAAAATGCATCAATACAAATTCCCAATGTGAAAGAAATCGCCAATAGAGATAGAACACCTGTGTCAAAGGAAAGTAGCATAATAAACAATGGATAAATCATCAACTGAATACCAAATCCGATTTCAATTTGATTCAAAATTAGGGTTTGCACCAATAAGAAAAGTACAAATCGTAGGCTGTTTTTTAGTAATTTATTCATTCTTGATCTTCGTAGTCGGTCTTTTTTTCTATGTCTCTCTGCTCATCGAGTAACAAGTTTTTAATTATATATACATTTTGAACTTTTCGGAAATCTTCGGCAAAAATCATTGTAAGATCCCAAAGAGACTCCCCTTCAACGACTTCAACTCTGGATATCTTTCCTACGGGTAAACCTCTAGGGAAAATCCCTCCTCCTCCTCTGGTAACTACTTTAGCCCATTTTTTTATTTTTAAATCATTTGATACGCCTGTCATTGATCCTTTTCTTGCATTGACTCCATCCCATTCTAAAAACCCTTGTTGCCCAGTTTTTTCTAACATGATGCTCGTATTCAATTTCTTTGTTAAACAAGTCTTTATAACTGCATAATGTTCACTTGTGTTATGAATTACTCCAACAATTCCATTTGTTGAAAAAACGCCCATTCCTCTTTTAATGCCCTGAGAGCTCCCAATATTCAAGGTGAAATAATTTTCTCTTTTAGAATGAGTGGAGTTAATTATAATTCCTGGAATATATTCATACTGTTGGCGGTGCAACGTGTCATCAATTTTGACCAGTTTACCTTCTAGCTTAATAAAACTCTTAGGCAATTCCTCTAATAATTCAATATTCTCTTTTTGTAAGCGGACATTATTCTTAGAAAGATTAAAATGCTTTGTAATGCCATTTCTTGCTTCTAAAATTGACCCTTGAATTGATGCGGCAGTTGTTAGGTATTGCGTTCTTGGAAACTGTACAAAAGTAAAGTACAAAGAAAGTGCAATTCCTTGCAGTAATGCAAAAATCAAGACGTTACGAAAGTGTTTTATGAATGCAATAAAATTGCGCATACACAAAAATAATAAAGTCCTGTTAACAGGGTGTAATAAAAATAATTAAAGCTTGGGTTTGCTTAATCTTTTATTAAGAAAAGGAATCTGTCGAGGTTTTTAAGTGCAATACTTGTTCCTCTTGCTACGGCTCTTAATGGATCTTCTGCAATATGAACAGGAAGACGCGTTTTCATTGAAATTCGCTTATCAAGACCTCTGAGCATTGATCCGCCACCAGCAAGGTAAATTCCTGTTTTGAATATATCAGCAGAAAGTTCTGGTGGGGTTAACTCCAAAGCGTTCATAATTGCCTCTTCAATTTTAGTAATTGTTTTATCCAAAGCATGTGCTATTTCAGTGTAAGATATAACAATTTCTTTTGGAATTCCCGTCATCAAATCTCGTCCTTGAACGGCATAATCAGATGGTGGATTCTCTAATTCTGGCAAAGCAGCACCAACATTTATTTTAATTTCTTCCGCAGTACGTTCACCTACAAGAATGTTGTGCTGACGCCTCATGTATTCTTCTATGTCTTTAGTGAAATCATCACCTGCAACGCGTATTGAGCGATCACAAACAATTCCTCCTAAGGCGATTACCGCAATTTCAGAAGTTCCTCCGCCTATATCAATAATCATGTTACCCATTGGTTCTTGAACATCGATACCAATACCAATAGCAGCAGCCATTGGTTCATGGATTAGATAAACCTCTTTTGCGCCAGCATGTTCTGCAGAATCTCTTACGGCTCTTTTTTCTACTTCCGTAATCCCAGAAGGGATGCAAATTACCATTCTCAATGACGGGTTAAAAAGACTTTTTCCAGTTCCAATCATTTTGATCATCCCTCGAATCATTTGTTCTGCAGCTTGAAAATCAGCAATTACACCATCTCTTAAAGGTCGAATCGTTTCAATCAACTTATGGGTTTTTCCATGCATTTGTTGTGCCTTTTTACCAATAGCAACGATTTCCCCAGATTGAATGTTTTTTGCTACGATTGAAGGCTCGTCTACAACCACTTTATCATTCATGATAATTAGTGTGTTTGCTGTTCCTAAATCGATCGCTATTTCTTGTGTTAAGAAGCTAAATAATCCCATAATTTTCTTCGGCGATGAATGTTCTGTGTAATATTAGTTTTTTTCTTGTTGAAAACCTCAATAATTTACAAAAATTGAAGTAAAACATATATTTTAATGCTTAAAATGTCTAATTCCTGTAAAAACCATCGATATATCGTTAGCGTTACAATAATCTATCGACAATTGATCCTTTATTGACCCTCCTGGTTGAATTACCGCTTTAACTCCTTCTTTTCCAGCTATTTCAACACAATCTGGAAATGGGAAGAATGCGTCTGATGCCATTACAGCTCCTTTCAAATCAAACTCAAAAGATTGTGCTTTTTGTATCGCGTGATTCAAGGCGTCAACTCTAGAAGTTTGTCCTGTTCCGCTCGCTACAAGCTGTTTATTTTTAGCAATAACTATTGTATTCGATTTTGTATGTTTTGCCAATTTATTTGCAAATAATAAATCTTCAATCTCTCTATCCGTTGGTTTCTTATTTGTGCTGTTTTCCAACAATTCCTTCGTTTCAGAAACCTGATCCTTGTCTTGTTCTAAGACCCCATTTAAAATTGTTCGGTATTGACGTCTGGGTAGCTCAATTGATTTTTGAACAAGAATTATTCTATTCTTCTTACCTTTTAGAATTTCGAGTGCTTCTGCTTCATATGATGGTGCAATAACAACCTCGCAAAAAAGTGTGCTAATTTCATTGGCTGTGGCAACATCAAGACGTTTATTACTAATTAATATCCCACCAAAAGCACTAACAGGGTCTCCTGCCAGTGCATGAAGATAAGCTTGATGAATTGTTTCTCTTGATGCAAGCCCACAGGCGTTATTATGTTTTAAAATTGCGAAAGTTGGGCCATCATTCTTAAATTCTGCCATAAGATTAACTGCGGCATCAACATCCAATAGATTGTTGTACGATAATTCTTTGCCCCATAGCTTATCAAAAATAAGATCTAATTCTCCATGAAATATTCCTTTTTGATGAGGATTTTCTCCATATCGTAATGTTTGATTCGAGGAAATACTTTGTTTAAATGTTTCTTTCTTATCGTTGTTGAGGTAATTAAATATATGAGCATCATAATGAGAGGAAACATCAAATGCATCTCGGGCGAAATCCTTACGATCTCCCAAAGAAGTTGAACATTCATTCTCACTAATCATTATTAAAAACGATTCGTATTGCTTTTTCGAAGAAATAATAGCCACATCTTTATAGTTTTTTGCAGCAGCACGAATTAAAGAAATTCCGCCAATGTCTATCTTTTCAATTATATCAGCATGTTCCGCTCCAGAAGCAACAGTGTCCTCGAATGGGTATAAATCAACAATGACAACATCTAACTCTGGTATTTCAAACTCGGCAATTTGCTTTTGATCTGATTCAACATCTCTACGCGTTAGAATTCCTCCAAAAACTTTTGGATGCAATGTTTTTACCCTACCCCCTAAAATAGATGGATACGAAGTTAGGTCTTCAACTCGAACTACAGGAATTTTAAGTTCTTCAATGAATTTTTGTGTTCCACCAGTCGAATATATTACGACTTTATTCTTGTGGAGTTCTTCTACAATTGGCCCTAAACCAGCCTTGTCAAAAACTGAAATTAATGCTGATTTAATTTTTTTGCTACCTTTCATTTCTGTGGTGATTTGTGTTTATTTTAGAAAGTGCAAAAATACATCAAATTTGTGGATTCAATTGATTACAATTCAACAAAATGAGTATCGTTTTCAATTTAATATTCTCCGCAAGTATTCTTTGATAAAGCGATTAGTTCTTGACCTATTGGCTTTTTGGGTTTCAGTAAAATATGCTCACAACTCTACCGCGGCAAATTTAATTTGTCCTGTAAATTGCCTTTTTTTGACAAAAGCGATAGCAGCGCTTATTTTTATTAAAAAACCGCACTTACAATTAATGGAATTCCGTTCGATAATTCGTTCCTTAATCTCGAAATTCTTTCAATATTAAGCCTTAAAATTTTAAAAAAGTTAATAAAAATACAATTGAAGTTTGTTAAGTCTTATTAAACAGCTAATTTTGTTTGTAGAAATTAAAGATGTCAGAATATAAAGCCGGTCCATATTTAAGTCAGATAAACACCCCTGATGATCTTCGAAACAACTTTTCGATAGATGATCTTCCAAAGGTGTCTGAAGATGTGCGTCAATTTATTGTGGATGTTATCTCTGAAATTGGAAATAGTCATTTTGGGGCAAGCTTAGGTGTTGTAGAGCTTACCGTTGCTTTGCATTACGTTTTCAACACACCTGAAGATCAAATTGTCTGGGATGTTGGACATCAAGCTTATGGACATAAAATTTTAACTGGTCGGAAAAATGTTTTTCACACCAATAGAATCAAGGGAGGGATTTCGGGTTTTCCCAAACGTTCTGAAAGTGAATATGACACTTTTGGGGTAGGCCACTCTTCTACATCTATTAGTGGAGCATTAGGAATGGCTGTTGCGAGTAAGCTCAAAGGAGAGAAGAAAAAACAACACATTGCTGTCATCGGTGATGGCGCAATGACTGCCGGGTTAGCTTTTGAAGGCATGAATCATGCGGGATTCGAGAAAGATGCAAATCTTCTCGTTGTTTTGAATGACAATTGCATGTCAATTGATCCTAACGTTGGAGCTTTGCGCGATTACCTAACGGATATCACAACATCGCACACTTACAATAAAGTCAAAGATGAAGTTTGGAATTTACTTGGAAAAGTATCTAAGTTTGGACCAGATGCTCAATCAGTCGCTTCAAAAATCTCAACCGCTCTAAAGGGTTCATTGCTTAAGCAAAGTAATTTATTCGAAGCATTAAATTTTCGTTATTTTGGTCCTATTGATGGCCATGATGTAATTGGCTTGGCAAAAGTAATGGAAGATCTCAAAGATATTCCAGGGCCTAAAATTTTACATTGCATCACACGAAAAGGCGCAGGATACAAGTATTCTGAGGAAGGAAATCCTACCCAATGGCATGCCCCGGGTGTTTTTAATAAAGATACGGGCGAAATTGTAAAAGTAATTCCAAAGTCTCCTCAAGCACCCAAATATCAAGAAGTCTTCGGGCATACGATTGTTGAGCTTGCGGAAAAAAATAATGCAATAGTCGGTGTGACCCCTGCTATGCCATCAGGTTGCTCCTTAAATATTATGATGGCAGCAATGCCTGAAAGAACTTTTGATGTTGGCATCGCAGAACAGCATGCGGTTACATTTTCAGCAGGCCTAGCAACACAAGGTATGATTCCTTTTTGCAATATATATTCCACTTTTATACAACGAGCATATGATCAAGTTTTACATGATGTAGCTTTGCAAAATTTAAATGTTGTATTTTGCCTAGACAGAGGTGGTCTTGTTGGAGCTGATGGAGCATCCCATCATGGTGCGTATGATATCTCTTTTATGCGATGCATTCCAAATATGATTGTTAGTGCGCCAATGAATGAATCAGAATTGCGTAATTTAATGTACACAGCACAGTTCAATAATATGGGTCCCTTTTCAATTCGTTATCCAAGAGGTAAGGGCGTTTTGACAGAATGGAAAACGCCGCTACAAAAAATTAAGGTTGGAACAGGTAGGAAAATAAGCACCGGTAGTGATATTGCAATATTAACAATTGGGCACCCGGGTAACTTTGCTCAGTCCGCAATTGATCAACTAAAATCTTCGGGTATTTCTATTGCACATTATGATATGAGATTTGTGAAACCGATAGATGAGGTGATGCTTCATGAAGTTTTCTCTAAGTTTTCCAAAATTATTACGGTAGAAGACGGTTGCCTTATGGGTGGTTTTGGTTCGGCTGTAATAGAATTTATGTCTGATCAAAAATATTCTGCTGATATTATACGTCTTGGGATTCCAGATGCTTATATACAGCATGGAACACAGTCGGAGCTATGGGAAGAGTGTGAGTTTGATGCAGAATCTATCGTTAAAACGATTCATGCCATGCTTAACAATGCTTTCGATTCGCATGAATCAAATGCGAGTTAATTGAAATGGATAATAACTTAATCTTTATTCATATCCCTAAAACTGGAGGGACAACAATAAACAGTGCTATGCAAGGCACTTATTGGCAAACTACACCTGATTTTTATTATCGTCATATTATCCTAGAAAGTAAAAAAAGTAATTGTGGGGATATTTTTGAACCGGAAAATTTCTCAAAATTTAAAAATTATAAGTTATTCATGATGCTCCGCCATCCTGTTGATCGTATGATTTCTGAGTATTACTTCATTCATGATCGAGAAGAATTTATGAATTTACTTCAACCGAAGCCCTCTTCATTTGAAGATTACGTAGAGCACTCGCAAACACCAAATTATACGCTGGGGTTTTTAATTGGCGATCGAATTTATGATAAGAAACGACCAACTCGAGCGGATTTAGAGAGGGTCAAATTGGCAATACAGCAAATTCCAATTCATACTGGCATTTTTGAGTTTTTCGCCGATTCTTTAGAATACTTTTCGAAAGAAACAGGAATCGAATGGGCAAAAAACATAGAGGCTAAAAGGGTCACTTTTAGTCGGCCAAAAGCAAATGAAATTTCAGCCGGCGTTCGGAAAAGAATTGAAGAAACAAATGCGCTGGATATGGAGCTTTATGACTTCTGCCTTGAGCGGTTTAAGCAAATACAAAAAAACCTGCCAAAATCAAAAATTTCATTTGAAATAGACAAGTACAACCACGTAATTCCTTATGTTTCCATGACGTGCCTGTTCGAGTACTTTATGGATAATAAGACTTATATTAAACAAAATTTTAAGTTCTTTAAAGACTTAACTTTTTTCTTGCTAAAGAATAAAAAAATAAAAGACGGTAAGCGCTTTACAATAATCTGGAATCAAGTTTTTGTTGAAACCATAAAATATAAATTTCCTAATAGTCCGTTTTATGAAACTCTACAGGCCGCTTTTGAACAAGAAGATGACCCCTTAAATACAACTGGAAACATTGCAAAAGCCTTAGACGATTTTTTTAAATCAGATCCACAAAAAAAGAAAAAATATTATCAAGAATTAACTTTTACTCCACAAATTATTATTGAACCTAAACTAGAAAAAAAGGGGTTCTTCAAAAGTCTATTTAGTAAATAAACTAAGCCGTTAAAAAATCAATTGATTTTACGATTTTAACTGCTTTTACAACTATTTTCCCTAAAAACATTTCTATTCCATTTTTCTCATTATTTTGTACACAAATCAAAGATGTATGACAGAAAGAGATCCTCAGAAAACTAATTATGGCGCTTTAACTACACTTACAACAGTATTCTTCTTTTGGGGATTTATTGCAGCAGGGAATAGTGTGTTTATTCCATTTTGTAAATCATATTTCAGTTTAGATCAGTTTCAAAGTCAGCTAGTTGATTTCGCTTTCTACGGAGCCTATTACCTTGGCGCACTCACTCTTTTTATAGTTGGATCCTCAACAGGGAGAGATATTGTTGGGTCTTGGGGTTATAAGAAAAGTATTGTTTATGGACTTATTTTCTCTGCAATTGGTGCGGGAGCAATGATTGTATCGGTTTATTTAAACGTATTTGCTGGAATGCTCTTTGGACTATTTATAGTCGCCTTGGGCTTCTCTCTGCAACAAACATCTGCTAATCCCTTTATGATTTCTTTAGGCGATGAAAGCACTGGAAGCAATAGAATTAACTTAGGGGGAGGAATCAATAGCTTAGGAACAACTATTGGTCCTTTAATCATTTCATTAGCTCTTTTTGGATCAGCTGCATCTGTTGACGACAGCATGATTGAATCCTTAGATCTCTATAAAGTGATCGTCCTTTATGCTTGCGTTGGAGCTCTGTTTATAGGAATTGCCGCATTGTTCGGGTTCTCAAAAAAAGTGCCTGCTGGAATTAATGAAGAAAAACCCGAAAAAGCGAAAAAAGCCGCCGTGACTTTACTTGTCATAACTGGACTTCTAATCGCGTGTTTCGCTCCAGTATTTAATAGTTATTTAAGTTCCGATCAAAAAAAGATTGAAGCGTTTGAAGACAAAAATTCAGACATCGAAAGTTTGATGAATGAAGAGTATGATAAGGGCCCAAACCCTATTTCAAATGAATTAAAAGACTTGCGCTTGGCTGCACTAGAGAAAGCCTTCCCAGTAGAAAATGAAAATATAGTCCTAAACAAAGAAAATATTAAAACCCTTTCTAAACCATTGGAAGATAAAAGAATGATCTGGTTAACAGGAGGGCTTTTAGTAATATTGTTCGGCCTTCTGTTTGCACACAAAAGAGGAGCATCTCAAAAAGATGGATGGGGGGCAATGCAATACCCTCAGCTTACACTGGGTATGCTTGCCATTTTCGTCTATGTTGGAGTTGAGGTTGCCATTGGTAGTAACTTGGGAGAACTATTAAAACAAGATTCATTCGGGGGGCTTGGAGCTTCTGAAATTGCACCTTATGTTGCAATGTTCTGGGGTAGTTTAATGATTGGTCGGTGGGCTGGCGCGATTAACGCATTTGAAATGAAAAATCAGACAAAGCAGCTACTTCGCTTTTTTGTTCCTTTAATAGCATTTGGTGTTGTTCTGGGATTGTCTGCCGCGTCTGGTTATGATATTAAACCCCTTTACTGGTATGTGGTTTGTGTATTGATTCAAATTGTTGCGTTCTACATTACAAACGATAAGCCTTCTCTTACACTTGCTTTATTTGGTGCTCTAGGAATGATTGCAATGGTTATTGGGCTAATGACTTCTGGCTATCTGGCCGTATATGCCTTTCTAAGTGCTGGTTTGTTCCTGTCAATTATGTGGCCTTGTATCTTCTCCCTTTCTATTGCTGGTTTAGGAAAGTTCAAAACGCAAGGGTCTGCGTTCTTGGTTATGATGATTTTAGGTGGTGGAATTATACCCCCACTTCAGGGAAAATTAGCTGATGTTATTGGAATACAGCCGTCATTTATTGTAGGAGCCGCGTGTTTCGCATACCTTATATTCTTCGCACTCTTCGTTAAAAAATTGTTGAAGAAACAAAACGTTACGTTTGATTAAGCTTCTTATAAATCATAAGAAAAAAGAGTGTGAATTGTTTCACCTTTAATGCTACTTCAAAATCTTATCAAAGCGATGGTAGGCATCTTGAATTGAATTAATGTCAGGATAAATAATGCGTAATTTATCGTTCTTTTCGCTTAATTTAACCTCTTGTGGATTCTTTTGCATGTAGTCTAAAAGCTTCGTAAATACAGTCGACTCATAAAAGGAAGATTGTGGATTTACGATAAAATAACCTATCATTTTGTTTGATTTTAAAACTATCTTTTCGATCCCTAGTTTTTGTACAAGCCATCTTAACCTAAAAGATAAAACCAGTTCTTCGACAGGTTCTGGAATTGGACCAAACCTATCAAGCAATTCAAGTATAAATGCATCCAACTCTTTCTCAGATTTGAGTCCATCTATTTGTTGATAGATACTCAGTCGTTCTGCGACATTATTGATGTAATCATCTGGAATTCTAACCTCTAAATCAGTCTCAAGTATACAATCTTTCACAAATTCTTGTAGCTGATCAGATTTTCTATCATTGAATAACTCTTTGAATTCACTTTCTCGCAATTCATCCATTGCCTCATTGAGAATTTTCTGATACATCTCAAATCCTATGTCTGAGATAAACCCACTTTGTTCTCCACCCAGCATATTTCCTGCTCCACGAATATCTAAGTCTTTCATCGCAATATTAAACCCTGAACCTAAGTCTGAAAATTGAACTAGTGCCTCTAATCTTTTCCTTGCTTCGGAAGTCATAATACTCACCGGTGGTGCAATTAAATAACAGAACGCTTTTTTGTTAGATCGCCCAACCCGGCCGCGAAGTTGATGTAGGTCGCTAATTCCAAAATTTTGAGCGTTGTTAATCAGTATCGTATTTGCGTTTGAAATGTCAATTCCAGACTCTATAATCGTAGTAGCCAATAATACATCATACTCATGTTTAATGAAGTCCATCATTACCTTTTCAAGTTTTTTCCCATCCATTTGACCGTGTCCAATTGCAACTCTAACTCCCGGGCATAACCTCTGAATCATCCCAGAAACTTCTTGAATATTCTGCAATCTATTGTGAACAAAAAAAACTTGGCCTCCTCTACTTACTTCATAAGAAATAGCGTCTCTTAGTAATTCCTCATTGAATTGGACAATCTCTGTTAAAACTGACTGACGATTAGGAGGAGGAGTATTGATAATACTTAAATCTCTTGCTCCCATCAATGAGAATTGTAACGTCCTAGGAATCGGCGTCGCAGTTAGCGTCAATGTATCAACTGTTGCTCGAAGTGTTTTCAATTTGTCTTTAACAGAAACACCAAATTTTTGTTCCTCATCAATAATCATTAACCCCAAGTCTTTAAATTTCACCCTTTCAGCAGCGATGGCATGTGTTCCGATAAGGATATCAATTTCTCCACTCACTAACTTCTTGAGTGTAGTAGTAATTTCTTTCGCTGATTTGAAACGGTTGATATAATCAACATTACACGGGAAATCTTTCAACCGTTCTTTGAAACTTCTAAAGTGTTGTAAAGAAAGAATAGTGGTTGGAACGAGAATAGCGACTTGCTTGTTGTCGGCCACAGCTTTAAACGCTGCCCTAATTGCTATTTCTGTTTTTCCAAAGCCAACATCACCACAAATCAATCGATCCATTGGCGTGCTGGATTCCATATCTTCCTTAACGGCAATTGTTGCTTTCAGTTGATCGGGAGTATCTTCAAACATAAATGAAGCTTCCAATTCATTTTGCATGTATGAATCTTCGCTAAATGAGAAGCCCGGTTGACTTTTCCGTTTAGCGTATAGTTTTATTAAATCAAAGGCCAGTTCTTTGATTTTTTTCTTCGTTTTACTCTTTAATTTCGACCATGTTTGAGAGCCTATTTTGTTCATTCTTGGAACGGCCCCATCCTTTCCTGTAAATTTCGAAATTCTATGCAATGAGTGAATCCCAACATAGAGTACATCATTGTCTCTATACACTAATCGAATCGCTTCTTGGGGCTTTCCATTTACATCAATTGTTTCAAGTCCCGAAAACTTTCCAATTCCATGATCAATATGTGTGACGAAATCGCCGCGTTGGAGGTTGTATACCTCTTTTAGAGTAAGCGCTTGTTTGGCCTGTCTAAAGCCTTCTTTTAATCTAAATCTATGGTATCGCTCAAAAATTTGATGATCCGTAAAACAAGCTAATTTATTACTAACAGAAATAAAACCTTCATGCAACGCAATATGAATAGGAACAAAGTCGACTTGCGCTTCCATGTCTTCGAAAATTTGACTTAAACGTTCAATCTGTTTTGATTGATTTGAGAAAATCAAATTAGTAAATCCCGCACTTTTTCTTGCCATCAAATCTTCAGTGAGAAGATCAAAATTCTTATTAAAACTCGGTTGAGGTTTAAAATCAAATTCAATGGTTTCTGCTTCTTTAAAAAAGACATCAGATCCAAATTCAATTGTTGATAATCGTTCAAAAGCCTCTAAAACCGATGATTGATGGATAAACAATTTAGAAGGTATGGTTGGTTTTGTTACTGTTTCTAGGCTATCGTGAACTTTGACTGCCTTCTCATATTCTTTTTTCAATTGAGCGACAACCTGTTCAAGTGACGTAGACCAAACGGTAGAGGATTCCCCTATAAAGTCGAAAAAAGAAACATTCTGCTCGTTAATTAACGCTCCTTGAATGTTGGGAACAATATTAAAGTGTTTATGGGTGTTGATTGATAGTTGTGTGCTCGCGTCGAATGTTCTTATACTTTCTACATCGTCTCCAAAAAACTCAATTCGAAAAGGATTGTCATTTGAATATGAGAATACATCTATAATCCCGCCACGAATGGAAAACTGACCCGGTTCATAAACAAAATCAACTCTATCAAAGCCAGCATCTATGAGTGTTTCATTTATGAAATCTATAGAATATGACTTATCTACTTCGACTTTCATGGTGCTTTTCATAAGCACTTTTTTAGATGGAATTTTTTCAATTAATGCCTTTGGATAAGTGACTATCCAAACATTGTTTTGCTTGGCGACAGCATCCAGCACTTCAGCTCTTGACACAATATTAGCGTTGTCTGTTTGATCCGTTTCATAAGGAACACGATACGATGCCGGATAGAATAAAAGGGTTTTCCTTTTTGGGTTTATTCCTTCAAGATCGTTTAGGAAAAAGGCTGCTTTTTCTTTGTCTTCTAAAATAAAAACATGATTTCCTGTTGTTTGTTCAGCAACAACTGACGCACAGATACTTTTCGAAGAGCCAACCAGGCCTTTCCAATGTATTTTTGTTCCAATAATTTGTAATTGACTTGCCGTATCACCAAGCTGTTCAAATGTTGAAAAAGATGCTTTTATAGAATTAACATCCATGTATAGATCATTTCAAGAAGTTCATCGCTTGTTCAACCATTTCTTTTGACCCAATAAAGAACGGAATTCTTTCATGCAATTCTTTTGGCACAATATCCATTACCCTATCGTGACCTGTTGTTGCCAAACCTCCTGCTTGTTCAGCAATAAACGCCAAGGGGTTACACTCATAAAGTAAACGTAGACGTCCATCAGGATCAACAGTCGTTGATGGGTAAATATAAATACCTCCTTTGATTAGGTTCCTGTGGAAATCAGCAACTAATGAGCCAATATATCTTCCTGAATATGGTTTTGATGCACCTTCTAATATTTGTTGACAGTATGTTTCTATATATTCTTTAATCCCTGGGTCACAGATATTGATATTTCCTTCGTTCATGGCGTACATTCTGCCAGTCGTTGGCATTTGCATTTTTGGATGAGAAAGACAAAACTCTCCAATTGATGGGTCGAGTGTAAAACCATTCACCCCAAAACCAGTTGTATAAACAAGCATCGTTGAGGAGCCATATAGAACATAGCCTGCAGCTATTTGCTTAGCGCCTTCTTGCAACATGTCTGCTAACGTCGCGGGTGATCCTTTCTCACTTACTCTTCGGTAAATAGAGAAAATTGTACCTATTGAAACATTCACATCTATGTTGGACGACCCGTCTAGCGGGTCAAATAAAACAACATATTTCCCTCCTTTTGAAAACTCACTTTCGAAGGGCATAAAATCATCGTTTTCTTCAGATGCAATACCACAAACTTCCCCTCCAGTTTTAAAAACACTAATGAATGCATTATCGGCAATAACATCAAGTTTTTGTTGCTCTTCACCTTGAATATTTGTGTTTCCTTGAGCACCTATAATATCATCCATTAGGCCTGCGCGACGCACATCATTACTCACAACTTTTGACGCAACTGAAATATCACTAAGTAATCTAGATAGTTCTCCTGTAGCATATGGGAAATCACCCTGTCTATCCATGATGAACTCGTGAAGTGTTGTCAATTTTGCCATTTTCCTTGTGTTTTGTGCAAATATCGTTAAAATGAATTAGTTGTCATAGTTAATAGGTAAACTATTAGCTCCAAAGAAGTATAATAAGGCTGTACCTTAACATTTTGCCTATCGCCATTAAGGCGAATAGGGGTAACATTCGAACTCTGAAAAACCCAGTAAGAATCATCAGCGGATCACCAATTATTGGAGTCCATGCAATCAAGCCTATCCATATGCCATGCTTTTTAACACTTAAAATTAGCTTTTTTCTTCGTTGCTCATCATTAACAAACCTCTCTAAAGTTTCTATTTTCGCCATTCTTCCAATAAAATAATTAGTGCTTCCTCCAATTGAATTGCCGATGGATGCAATTATTAAACAGAACAATGGATCAAAACCATTGATTAAAAAAAGCAGCAGCACACCTTCTGATGTCAACGGCAATATTGTTGCTGATAAAAAACAAATCAAAAACAGTCCGATATAACCTAGTTCAATATACTCCATAAAAAAAGGGCCGGAAGAACCGGCCCTTAAAGATATAATAATACTTGTTTATTATCTAATCACTACACGTTCTACAATAGATCCACTTTCATTTGAAACTTTCACTAAGTAAACACCAGCACCTACTGCTGATAAATCAACAGAAAGCTTAGTATTCGAAGAAGCTGTATAAATCGTTTCTCCTAACATGTTATAAACAATGATGTCATTTGAGCTATTGTTGTCGTTAGAAATTGTAACCATTCCTTCTGATGGGTTAGGATAAACAGAAACACCTTCAAGTGCATTCTCTTCTAAACCAAGAACTTCAATGTTCATTCTAACTCCAAATGCCGTCCCATTCGTATAAGACGTGTTTAAGCCAAATCCTGGAAGATATATCATACTCGCCGTTGAAGGTTGTCCAACAGTTTGATCATCCACTATTCTTATTGTTCCCAAACCAGCGCTACTGTATAAATCTACAGCTGCATAATAAGCACCCGGCGTTAATGTTGGTGGAGCTGGAAAAGACAAAGTAATTGAGCCCGCTGCAATATGAGCAGCAGTAATAACTGCAAATTCAGATACATATAAAGGAGTCGTTCCATCATTCAATAGCTCAGTCGTATCCATCAAGTAAGCAACAATTTCTCCACCCTCTTCTGTTCCATTAGCTAATAAAGCTGTTATTGAATTAACTTGTGCGTTCGTTTTAATATTATATTGAACTGCTACGATCATTCCATCTGCCACCGGGTCGTCATTGTCATCTGTAAAAGAATTTGTTCCTAAAGAAGCCGTTAGTGGCGAAGGATATACACCAATGCCATCCATTGAATAAGTTCCAGCAGTTACTTCAAAAGTTCTTGATCCTGTATTGTCAAAAAATGATGGCTCTGTTGGGAGCTCTGCCGCTACTGAAACTGTATAATCACCTGTATATATACCAATTGGTAAATCTGGTTGATCAGTAGTTTCAACTGCTCTAGTAGAGTCCGACTCAACTAATCCAACTGCATTTGCCGTAAAAGAGGTGAAATCCGCATCCATTGTAGTTGCTGGTTGATCCAAAGAACCAAAGTTAAGAACATTGGCTCCTATAATCCAATCAGTATCTAATTGGTCTGATGGAGTTCTACCATATTCAATCCCTCCATTTGTCGCTCCAATAATGTACGTTGATAATACTTGTACATCATTTAATGGTTGCGATAAGATTTTTACATCATCAATGAACCACCCAAAAGTCGTCCAAGCCGCCAAATTATTTTGTCCAGCAAAACGTGAAGTCCACGTAAATCTAATTTGTACAGCTGAAGCATTACCAGTAATGAACTGTGTCAAGCTAATTTGATTTGTTTCTGGGTTATCGTAAAGTGCATCGTTATTGTTTCCAACAAAAACAGTGCGGTTGTTATTTGTAAAAATATCTTCCCAAATTATTCCATCAACACTAATTTGGACTGTTTGACCATCATTAAAAAGGGCGCCAGATTGTTCAAAAGATAAAATAACACTTTCCGTATTTGTCGTGTTTAAAGGTAAGTTTGGAATGTCTAAAGGTATTGACGTCATTGTATAAGTAACACCATTAGTTGAATCAACTGTAGCGGCAAAATAATCTCCATTACCTAGTTCCGCGAAGCCACCTCCAGAAGTTGAGTTAATTCCACCAGCAAAAGGAGCCCACCAAGAACCTACTGTTGTTCCTATGCTCCAACCGTAATTTGTTCCTGTATAACCAGTATTTACCGTGTTGTCAAATGTCCAATTTGCTGCATCATCAAAGTTATCTGCCCAAATTTCTGCTCCAACATCTCTAGTAGAAGTTAGTGTATTATTCTCGGGTTTAATTACCTCGACTTGAATGTTGTCCAAACTTTCCATTTGCGAAATAGCTTGTGCTCTTTCTTGGGCATTTACGCTCCCTATCATTCCTAAAAGAATGGCGCTTAAGTAGATTTTTTTCATTTTTGTTTTTTTAATTACCCAAATATACGAAGAACTTCTTATATTAAAAAAACATCCGGCCTGCTTTCGTTTTCTTGCATAAAGTATCTCTATCTTGTAAAATTAGAGCTTAACGTGGTTGCACCAATACTATTTTAACCGGTTTAACATGCAATCAATAAGTTAGAACAGTTTCTTCTCAAAAAAGATATTTTTTACTTTTTTACAGCTCTAATTATTGACTCAGGTGTTACTTCTATTGAGTAATAAGGTAATTAATGTCCTTCGCAAAATCTAATAATGACAGTGTTGTTTTATTTGCATTCCGCCAATCAAGTTCTGTCTTTCAAAAAGGGAAGTTTATTTCGAGTGGAATTAAGACTTGATTTAACAATAACAACCGTCTTGCTTATTTCCTTTCCAGAGGTCAACTGATCAACTTCACCTAGTGGGCCAATTAATTTTGAGTGACCACAATAGTCTAGTCCATTAAAATCTCGACCTACTCGGTTTACACCAACGACATAACACTGGTTTTCTATAGCGCGAGAAAGTAACAATGCGTCCCAATGATTAATCCTTTTTTCTGGCCAGTTGGCAACATACAGTAATAAATCATAAGCAGCCACCTCATCCTCAATTCTATTTCTAATCAACTCTGGAAATCTCAAATCATAACAGATTTGAAGATTAATTTTCCAGTTTTTATACGAAACGATCACTTCGTTTTTTCCAGCAGTAAAGAGTCGGTCTTCGTTCGCCAAGCCAAACGACTTTCTTTTATCGTAATAATTTATTTCCCCTGTAGGCACTATAAAAACACCCCTATTGTGAAATTTATTGTTGTCTTTTATTATTAAAGAAGTAAATACTGCTGCATTTTTAACTTTCGATAAATCCTTTAACCATTTGATTGCCGACGAATCTTGCCAGTCTTCAGCTAATTCATCTACATTCATACTAAATGCTGTGTTAAACATTTCGGGAAGAACAATTAAGTCCGTTTCTACACTCTTTAATAAGGAAGAATAATTCGTGTAATTTTCCTTCTTATCCTCCCAAACTTGATTCGCTTGAACGAGTGTTATTTTTAAATCTTGCATAACTTTTCTGAAGCTTGAATTAAGGTCTCATCATCCTTTGCAAAGCAAAAGCGTATGATTTTTTGATCAGCTTTATTCGCATTAAAAACTGAAATAGGAATCGCAGCGACTCCGTTTTCTATAGCAAGTCGTTTGCAAAACTCTAAGTCAGGGACATCACTGATATCACGATAGCTTACAGCTTGAAAGTACGTTCCTTCACAAGGTAAAAGTTTAAATCTAGATTGCTCTAGGAGGTCACGAAAAACATCTCTTTTATTTTGGTAAAATAATCCTAATTGTTGCACATCCGTTTGACTTAAGTATGCTGCTATGGAGGCTTGTGCTAGGCTGTTTACACTAAACACATTAAACTGATGCACTTTTTTTATTTCCTCCATCAATGTCTTTGGACCGACTAGGTAACCTAGTTTCCAACCTGTGATGTGGAATGTTTTACCGAAAGAAGAGCTAATAATTGTTCGTTCCAAAACTTTATTTCTCGTATGCATAGAAATATGCTTTTTCTCGAAGCTAATAAACTCATATACCTCATCAGACAGCAACAACAATTGTGGATTATCCAACATAATCGCTTCAAGTGAATCAATGTCTTTTAATGACCAAACGCGCCCTGAGGGATTGTGGGGATTATTAGTAATCATCATTTTTGTTTTTGAAGTGATGGCGTCTTTAATTCTATTCCAATCCGGTAGAAAAGAATCTCCCAATTGAACGTGAATAGGTATTCCTCCAGCCAAAATAACAGCAGGCTCATAACAATCATAACAAGGGTCTAATATTAAAACCTCATCGCCAGGGTGAATTAATGCAAGTACTGTTGTGAATATCGCCTGCGTCGCTCCTGCACAAACTAATAACTCTGACTCAATTTTAATATCTCTTTGGTAACTTTTTTGAATTAGCCCCCTTATCTCCATCATTAAATGAGTGTTTCCCGGCATCGGTGCATATTGATGGACGTTCTTGCTTCCTTGTTCTTTTAATATCTTTCCCAATAAAGGGTCTATAGGAAAGTTTGGGAATCCTTGCGATAAATTAATCGCATTCGTCTCCAAAGCTAGTTTAGACATAACAGAAAAAATAGTGGTGCCGATAGACGGAAGCTTTGACTTCATTTTTTTTAGTTAAATTTAACTAAAAATATGTGTTTTCGTTAAAGTGTATTAACCAATTTTAACTCTGAATATCCTAACATTATCATTTCTGCTTAAAAATTAGCGTAACCTTTTAGTGAACAAAAAATAAACCTTATGAAAAGTATTACAACAATTTTAACTTGCTTATTAATTACTATTGTTTCAGGAGTATCGTTTTCCCAGGTGGAAAAAAAGACTATTAAAAAAGAGGTCCGAATGGAAGTAGTAAACGGAAAAAAGGTGCTCACAATTGAAAGTACCATTGATGGAAAAGTGACAACGGAGACGTTTACTGGTGCAGAAGCAGAAGCAAAAATGGGCGAACTTCAAAAAAATGAAAAAATGAACCTCAAAGGGGAAAAGAAGGAAGTGAAAGTCGAGAAGGTTGATGGTAAAACAACTTTAACTATAACAACAACGATCAAAGGAAAAGAAAGTGTTGAAGTTTACACGGGAGCAGAAGCAGAAAAGAGAATCAAAGAAATGGAAGGAAAAGAAAATTAATTTCACAAATCTTAAAAAAGTAATTTAATTTAAATCCGCTTTTTTAATTTAACAGTGTTCCTCCTAAAACGTTAAATGAACTTTTGACAAGTCAAACACTACATCCAAACTTTCACAAAAAATCTTCGCTGCTTCTTCCAAATATTCTTTTGTGTGAGCCTGAGAAATAAATCCAACCTCATATCCACTTGGGCCTAAATAAACTCCTCGGTCTAATAACGCGCTGAATAATTTACTAAACTGAGACATGTCCGAGTTGATTTGATCTGCTTTTTGAATGCTTTTCTTTCCGTCGAATGATATCCAAAAAATAGATCCGATCGTTACCAACTCAAAGTTGTAGTCTTTGTCTTTCGCGTATGTATTAACTCTGTCAACGAAAAATTTTGTTCTCGCTTCTTGGTCTTCGTAGAAACCATCTTTCGCGCATTCCGTTAATTGAGCAATTCCGGCCGCCATGGCAACTGGATTACCAGAAAGTGTTCCGGCTTGATATACGGGACCTTCTGGAGAAATCATTGCCATTATCTCTTTTTTAGCACCGTAAGCTCCAACTGGTAGTCCCCCGCCGATGATTTTACCATAAGTAATAATGTCCGGCGTTATCCCGTAGAGTTCTGCTGCTCCATTAAAACCAACTCTAAATCCAGAAATAACTTCATCAAAGAATAATAGAACTCCAAATTCTGTGCATATTTCTCTCAAGGCTAAAAGGAATGATTTGTCTTGCAAAAGCAACCCATTATTTGCTGGAATAGGCTCAATAATAGCACAAGCAATTTCATTTTTATACTTTTTAAAGCACTCTTTTAAGGCTTCAATGTCATTTAAAGGCAGGACCAATGTTTCGTTAGCATATTCTTCGGGAACACCCGCACTTGAAGACTCTCCAAAAGTAACTAAACCACTCCCCGCTTTTACTAGCATTGAATCGACATGACCATGGTAGCAACCTTCGAATTTTAAAACTTTCTTTCTCCCAGTAAACCCTCTTGCCATTCTTAAAGCTGACATTACTGCTTCTGTTCCAGAGCTTACAAATCTTATCTTATCAATGAATGGGTTTCTAGAAAGAATCAATTCTCCCAATTGATTTTCCAAAACAGTTGGTGTTCCGAAGCTGGCTCCATTTTGTAAAGCACCTACAATTCCGTCGTACACTTTTTTATTGTTGTGCCCCAAAATTAATGGTCCCCAACTACAACAGAAATCAATGAATTTATTTCCGTCTTCATCCCAAATATGGCATCCGTCTCCTTTTTTCATAAAGATTGGGGCTCCTTCAACTGATTTAAAAGCTCTAACTGGAGAATTAACGCCTCCAGGAAAATAAGTGTTTGACTTTTTAAATAATGATTCTGAATTTGAACGATCGATAGTTGCCATATGAAATAAAATGTTTGTCAAAAATACGAATACTTTGAAAATTTGTATTGCAGAATTATGATTATTAATGACCTAGATTCTGTATTTTTGAGAAAAAGAAATAATCAAGTAGAAAAGGATGAGTGCAATCACAATGACAACTTTTAAAAACACCCTTGAATTTGCAAGGGAATTGGATGCAAAAGATCCACTAAAAGATTTTAGAAAGAAATTTCATTTACCAACATTCACAAAGAATGAGGTTGTATATTTTACAGGGAACTCCTTAGGCTTGCAGCCAAAATCTGTTGAGAAATACATCAAAGAAGAGTTGAATGCATGGGCTAAGTATGGTGTTGAAGGGCATTTTTTAGCAGAGAAACCATGGTTCAGTTATCATGAGTTTTTAACTGAAAAGGCAGCAAAAATAGTTGGAGCATTGCCTGAAGAAGTTGTAGTTACACATTCGTTAACTACAAACCTTCACTTGTTAATGGTATCTTTTTATGAACCAAAAGGGAAAAGAACGAAAATAATTTGTGAGGCAAAAGCATTTCCGAGCGATCAGTATGCTTTAGAATCACAAGTTAAGTTACATGGTTTAAATTTGGAAGAGAATCTTGTTGAAGTTGCACCAAGGGAAGGTGAACACTTAATAAGAGAAGAAGACATCCTAGCAAAAATAAAAGAGCTAGGCGATGAACTTGCAATGGTAATGATTGGGGGTGTGAATTATTTCACAGGACAATTGTTCGATATGAAAACGATTACCGAGGCTGGTCATGCCGTTGGAGCAAAAGTTGGTTTTGACCTAGCACACGCCGCAGGAAACGTCAATCTAAAATTACACGATTGGGGAGTAGATTTTGCTGCCTGGTGCGGATATAAGTATTTGAACTCCTCTCCTGGAGGAGTTTCTGGAATGTTTGTTCACGAAAGACATGCCTACAATCCAAAATTACCTCGATTAGCAGGTTGGTGGGGTTACGATAAAGAAACACGATTTGAAATGAAACCAGGTTTTAATCCAATGCGAGGTGCTGAAGGATGGCAATTGAGTAATGCTCCAGTGCTAGGAATGGCTGTTCACCTTGCATCATTAGATATTTTTGATGAAGCTGGAATGGATCGGATTGGAGAAAAAAGAGATCAAATCACCGGTTATTTAGAACGCGTAATTGAAGATATAGCAAAACACATTTCAGACAAAGGGCAATTGGAAATCATTACACCGAAAGAACTGAATAGAAGAGGAGCGCAACTTTCAATTGTTGCACATGGGCAGGGTAGAGGTTTATTTGATGCATTAACCGAGCTTGGAGTTATTGCTGACTGGAGAGAGCCGAATGTAATTAGAATCGCACCGGCACCTTTATACAACTCATATGAAGATTGTTTTCGATTTGGACAAGCATTGTTAGCAGCAATACAATAAAAAATGGATGAATTAACCATACAAGAATTAATAAAGGCTAATTATTCCGGGGGCTTGAGTGAGCTGACAACATACGTTAGTTTGGCAATTCAAGCAGTATCTGTCTTAGTTGGTGGTATTCTTCTTTGGAGAGTTAGTGGTATATTACATAAGAAGAAAATAACTGAACGTTCTCGAAACGAATTTTTTAACTCGTCATATTCTAAAGGATGGAAAAGAAAGTAGCAATGGAAGAAAAAAAAGCAATTATTATAGGGGCTGGTTTAGTCGGTTCACTTTGGGCTGTTTATCTTTCTAAGGCTGGATATACAGTCACAATATTCGAAGGTCGCTCCGATATTCGCTTAGCCGAAATATCTGCAGGGAAGTCAATAAATTTAGCATTATCAACTAGGGGTTGGAAGGCTTTAGATACTGTTGGTGTTGGTGATGAGGTGCGTAAAATTGCAATCCCAATGTTTGGGAGAACGATGCACAGTGTGGCAGGAGATTTATCATATCAACCCTATGGCGAAAAGGATCAAGCAATTTATTCAATCTCGAGAGGAGGGGTAAATTCATTGATGATGGATATTGCGGAAAAGAAAGGCGGAGCTACAATTCATTACAATATGAAATGTATTGACGCCGATACAGAAAAAGGGAGTGTCACTTTAAAAAATTCAATTACTGGTAAAATTACTGAAGCAACAGCTGATGTTGTTTTTGCCGCAGATGGGGCTTTCTCAGCTGTTCGTTACAATGCGTTTCAGAAAATTGATAGGTTTAATTATAGCCAAAAATACATTGGTGACGGATATAGAGAGTTACTACTTCCAGCAAACGATGACGGTTCTTACCAATTGGATAAAAATTCATTACATATTTGGCCAAGAGGAAAATTTATGTTGATTGCTTTAGCAAATGAAGGTGGTTCATTCACTTGTACTCTATTTATGCCACATGATGGTGACAAAAATGCCTTTGATAAGATTAACACTCCTGAGGAAGTTGATACTTTTTTTAAGTCAACATTTCCTGATTTTTATGATATGATGCCCGATATAAATGAATCTTGGGAAAATCATCCACTTTCATCACTAGCAATTATGCGGTCAGAACCTTGGCACCATGGTAAAACTGTCCTAATGGGCGATGCGGCGCATGCTACCGTCCCGTTTTACGGACAAGGAATGAATGGTGGTTTTGAAGACTGTACAGTGTTATGGGAGATAATGTTAAAACATACTGACGGAGAAAACAATGTCAATTGGGATGCTACGTTTAATGAATATAGCGAAGTAAGAAAACCTGATGGCGATGCATTACAAGATTTATCTTTGTATAACTATTATGTGATGAGGGATTATGTTGCTGACCCTAAATTCTTGTTACAAAAGAAAATTGAAGCAAATTTTTCAAAACTCTACCCAAATAAATGGATGCCGTTATACTCGCAAGTAACATTCAGCAATATTAGATATAGCGAAGCATTGAAAAATGGCAAGCGTCAATCAAAGATTATGGATGCGGTGATGCGATTGGAGAATATTGAAGAAAAATGGGAGTCCGAAGAGGTTATTAATACTATTCTCGAAAAATTAGATCAATGAAAAATTTAATAGCGTTATTTCTTTGTGGTGTTTCAGTCATGACCTTTGGACAGCCAAGAGACTTGACTCCAACAAAACGTGGGCAGGGTTTTGGATCACGTGACTTTAGAAACTTGAGCCTAACTGGAATTCAATTTCAATTGGGGGCAACATACTTAATGACACGCAAAAAAAACAAAACCGGCGCTTTTAACAATGGAACAGATGGATCATACTCTATTGACCCAACAGGTAAATTTGGGGGTTATGCTGAAATTGGAATGGTCCATTTTCCGAAAAAAAGATCTAAATTGTCATTGTGGCTTAAAACTGTTCTCGTTAGTTATTATGATTGGGGTTTAGGGTTTAAATATTTCTCAGGAAAAGAAGCATTAACAATAAATAGACTTAGTCCTTCTGGAGTAGTTCTGGGCTCTTCAATCACTGAAGGAAATTACAAAAGTGGCTTTTTGTATGGGCGTTTTAGCTTGCATAAAAATGTTCATATCAAGGGTGTAAAAAACTTCTTTTTTGACAATAGCTTGGGTGTAAATTTTGATTATAATCTATTGCCTGACAAAAACAAAGACGATGATCCAGCTCACAGTGCTGCTCTAGTGTCTGTTGGTGCCCCTGAACGCTATCATTCGCCTTTTGTTGCACAATTGCATTATGGCTTGGGAATAGGAATTCGATTGAAAAGAGGGGCTTATCTAATTCCTGGTGTTCGTGTTCCTGTTTTAGGAATGAATGACTGGCAGAAAGGAAACCCTTCCTTTAAGTGGTTTTCTAGAAGCTATTGGCCAATTTTGTTTCACGTAAAGTACATGTTTATGTTAGAGAAAAAAGCGAAAAATTGCCCTGCTGTTGAGACGAACGACCAGGACAAAGAAACACAACGAAACAGGTAGTTAGGAGAAATGAAAAAAATTTATCATTTAAAAAGTTGTTCAACGAATGTTCGAATTCTCAAAGAACTTGACCTTTCAGGTGTAGAATTACAAAACATTAAAGAACAGAATATTGATGAACAAGCATTGAACTTTTTAAAAAGTAAAACAGGGTCTTATGAAGCGCTATTTTCAAAGAAAGCAATGAAATTTCGTTCTTTAGGTCTCAATAAAGTGGCATTGAGTGAGACTGATTATAAGCGATTAATGCTTGAAGAATATACCTTTTTAAAACGACCTTTTATGATTAATGAAGAAGACGTATTTATTGGAAACTCGAAAGATGTAGTGGGAAAAGCAATCGCATCATTTGGGCCCAACAAGTAAATTATAGCATTATTCATTAAAAGAATTTGAACTGACTTTTACTCATCATTAAACTCAATTGATAAAACATCTGTTCCGCAATAAGTTATGAAGTCATCTTTTGTTAAAGCACATCTCGCCTTGTTTTTTGTCAATGCCTTATATGGAGCGAATCATATCATAGCTAAGGGCGTCATGCCTCAGTTTTTGACACCAAGTGTGTTTATCTTGTTTCGTGTTGTTGGCGCTGTATTTCTGTTCTGGATTGTTAAGCTTCTCACTATCAAGGAAAAAATAGAGCGAAAAGACTATGTTCGGCTCGCGGCTTGCGGCATGTTTGGTGTCACCATCAATCAATTGTGTTTTTTTTATGGATTAAATGCATCATCATCAATTAATGCAGGAATTATTATGACTATCAACCCCATTCTTGTTGTCTTCCTCTCTTTTTTTATTTTAAAAGAAAAAATAACCCTTCAAAAATCCATTGGAGTTTTAATTGGAGCAGCTGGAGCTATATTACTAACACTAAAAGCTGGTACCGGTTCTGGTGATTCCATTTTTGGAGATTTTTTACTCTTCATCAACGCGGCTAGTTACGCTTTGTACTTAGTTTTGGTAAAACCATTGATGAAAAAATATTCTCCGCTTACCGTTATTACCTATGTCTTTTCATTTGGTTTAATATATGTTCTCCTTTATCCACCAACTTTAACAGAATTATTTCAAGTTGACTTTAGTTCTTTTACGTCAGAAATTACACTTAAGATTCTTTTTATAGTCGTTGGTGTGACCTTTCTGGCCTACCTTCTGACTGTATACGCACTTAAATCTGTTTCACCATCAACGTCAAGTTCATATATATACTTCCAACCCGTTTTCGTCATCTTTTTCGCTTTTTTATTCTTTGCTATCGATCTTTCCGATGATTATACTCAGACAATAACATGGGAAAAAGTCGCTTATATGCTTCTAATATTTGTTGGAGTATTCATTACTTCTATGAGTAATTATCGGCAGAAGACGCTAAGGTAGATCTTCTCTTAAGCGTGATTTAGAGAACTCTAATATTAACATTCCTATTTAGAATGAATATAAATACCATTTTTAAGGTATTGTATTTTCGCTGTTGTTTCACGTCCTTTGTCAAAAATAAGTTTGGTTTGAAAATAGTTGTATTCGCATTATTCTCTTTTACTTTTTCGCTGTCACTAATGGCTCAGTCTTTAATGGATACAACTATTATTAGTTCAACAAAGAAAATTTTTGCTGGTAACACTGGGCAGTTTTCATTCGGAAGTTATGGAGAGGCTCATTACAACGCTCCTGTAGAGTCTGGAAAATTCAGAAATGGTACAGCGGATTTACATCGTGTTATCTTATTTATGGGCTATAAATTCACCGAAAAATTGCAGTTTTTTAGTGAAATTGAATTTGAACATGCCAAGGAAGTTTTTGTGGAGCAGGCATTTATTAGTTATAAATTCAATTCTGCCTTCAATCTGAAAACTGGGGTTATTCTTATTCCAATGGGTTATGTTAATGAGTTCCATGAACCGACCTTATTCAATGGTGTTGAAAGACCAGTAGTAGATAAGGCAGTTATTCCAACTACTTGGAGAGAGCTTGGTATTGGTTTTCATGGTTTAGTAAAAGCAGCAAACATTAAGTATCAACTTTACGTTGTCAATGGATTTAAAGGCTATGATGGAAGCGCTAAGTTTTCTGGAAGCGAAGGTCTGCGTTCGGCGCGCCAAAAGGCCTCTAAAACGACTGTGAGAACACCTTCTTTGACCGGTAAGGTTACTTTTTATGGTATCAACGGATTGCACGTTGGTTTAGCAGGTTATTATGGGAAATCAGAAACAAGCTTATATGACAACATAGACACTGACGATACAGATGGAGTTGCCAATGCTGATAGTACAATTTTAGGAATCAGCATGGCTGCAATAAATATAGAATACAGAATTAAGAACATTAAATTCAGAGGAGAAGGAATTATTACGTCATTCTCCAATACGAAAGAATACAATTCATTCAATGGCGCTAATGTCGGTAAACAAATCGTTGGTTTTTATGGTGAGTTGGCATACGAGTACAAATTGAAAAAGAAAGATTTTCCAAAGTTAATACCATTTGTACGTTACGAAAACTATGATACTCACTATAAAGTAGATGCTGACATTGCTCGAAACACTTCATACTCAAATGAGGTTCTTACAGCAGGCGTTGCTCTGCAGTTAACACCTGGTACAATTTTTAAAACAGATTACCAGTGGATAAAAACAAAAGCGAACCAAGCTCCAACTGGTTTGTTTAATCTTGGTTTCGGTTATTGGTTCTAGAATGAATAAAGTAATTAAAATATCGCTCTCTTTTTTCACCTTATTGGTGGTGTTTTCCTTTACGAATCCTGATCGTAAAATGGAACGACTTGTGAATAAACTATGGAAGGATACAGAGTGCACTATTACTTCTGTTCATGTCGAAGACCCATTAGAAAGCCTCACTAAACTTAATGCAATTTATACGACTGACGGAAATACGCTTTTGGGTTATGCCTGTTATACATATTCTCATGGCTGCAGAATTGGTGGCTGCAGCGCTCCTTCAGCAAAAGCAGATGATACTTATGATGTCTTTGAGTACATTATTATCTATGACACCAAGATGAATATTCTCAAAATCGACATTTCAGATTACGGTGGAGAATATGGCTATGAAATTTGTCGAGCGAAATGGCTCAAACAATTTAATGGAAAGTCAAGTGGATTTATTCTCGAAGAGAATATTGACGGGATATCTGGTGCAACTGTTTCTGCAACTTATCTTATTGATGATGTCAATATTTTAGGAAAATACTTAAAGAAATTGAAGGTTGAAAACGCTATTTAGATCGATGCTGTAAACTTTATTTTTTTTCCTTCCTGAATTATGTGAACAACAGCACAATGAGAAGGATACGTAACACTAAATTCCCTCGTTAAGTCTACCTTAAAATCTGAATCAAATTTATTTTTACATTCGAAGATTCCTTTTGGAGAATATCGAGTAATGGAGTATGCCCTTTCCTCTGATGAGAAGATAAACCAAGAACCTGCTCCTTCTCCTGCGAGCCATTTTGCATTCTCTGAAATAGTCTTTGGTAATTTGGGTTGAGGTAAGGTCTTAGGCAATTTCATAGCTCTCAGCCGGAATAGTTTGATTTATAAGCACTTCTTCTAAATTATATTCCCCAACTACTTTTACATTCCAGATTGGCGATGGTGTAAGCATCCATGGAAAGCTTAATTGCAACTTTGTGTGCTTCTTCGTTACAGATTTAAGTACTATGTCGCGCACAAATCGAGAACAGTTAGTTCCATTATAAATAAATGGCCCATAAGCAATTATTCCCTTCGCTTGTATTTCTTTGATGTGGTTAAAAGCAAGAGAATAATCTACTTCTATTATTCCTGCCCGTAATTGTCCATCTCCATGACAAGAAGGGTTATCTCGTAGTTCTTTGAGAACACCATCAATCATTGGTTCACCCGTGACAGTAAAATGAACAAGGCTATTGATTTTTAAATCATGATCAGTTGAAGCGCTGCGCACTCGACCGAATCCGGGTGGCGTGTGGTATCGTCCAAAATCAAAATAAAAAGCATCTCCTGTTTCGGCATCAACCAATACAATCGCAGCGTGACCCACTTTGTAGTAGCCATTTTTGCAAGCTCCAACTATACGAAGAGCTCCATCATACCATGACCCCGCCTGTTTGCAAAAAGTCTCAGGCCAGGCAATGGGAATTGCGTATCCTTTTCTCATAGCTTTATAATTCGTGGGCACTATATTGATTCCTCACGTATTACTTTTAGTCCTATTTATCTTCTCTTTTTCATAAAGGTCGAATAAATTCTCCAAAAATTTTGGCTAAAATACGCAATTGTTGATAATTGAAGAAAAAAACGACACTTACCGCAGTAAGCATCGTTCTTTACGATATGCAACTTGTCTTATTCCGTAAGTTCAACCTCGACCTTTGGCTTAAGAGCTTCTTTAATTTTGTGTTCTAATTCTTCCATTAACTCAGGATTATCCTTAATAATAACTTTCACTGCATCACGTCCTTGGCCTAATCTAGTTTCCCCATAAGAAAACCAAGAACCGCTTTTATTAATAATATTCATCTCGACTCCAAGATCTAAAATTTCACCAACCTTAGAGATACCAAGTCCATACATGATGTCAAATTCTGCTCTTCTAAATGGTGGAGCGACTTTGTTTTTTACCACCTTCACTCTTGTGCGGTTACCAATAACTTCATCACCATCTTTTATTTGACTTGATCTCCGAATATCTATTCGAACTGAAGAGTAAAACTTCAATGCGTTTCCTCCTGTTGTCGTTTCCGGATTCCCGAACATTACACCAATTTTCTCTCTCAGTTGATTGATAAAAATACAGCAAGTATTCGCTTTATTTATAGACCCCGTAAGTTTTCTCAATGCTTTTGACATTAATCTTGCTTGCAGTCCCATTTGAGAATCTCCCATTTCTCCTTCAATTTCTGCTTTTGGTGTCAATGCCGCTACAGAATCAATCACGACTAAGTCAATTGCTCCTGAACGAATTAAATTATCCGCAATTTCAAGTGCTTGTTCTCCATTATCTGGTTGAGATATAATTAAATTTTCTACATCAACTCCCAAATTTTTAGCATAAAACTGATCAAATGCATGTTCCGCATCTATAAAAGCTGCAATACCTCCGCTCTTTTGACACTCTGCAATCGCATGTATTGCTAGTGTGGTTTTACCTGAAGATTCTGGTCCATAAATCTCTACAACCCTTCCTTTCGGAAAGCCGTTTACTCCAAGTGCTAAATCAAGCGTTAATGAACCTGTTGAGATTACATCAATTTCTTGTACGGGAGAATCGCCCAACTTCATAACGGTTCCTTTACCGTATGTTTTTTCCAACTTATCCATTGTAAGTTGTAAAGCTTTTAACTTGTCTGTGTTTACATCGTTCTTAGCTGCCATATCGTTTTGTTTTGTTTTTTGCTCTAATTAAAGAACAATGGTTTGTGTAATTAATTTCTACAAATATTGTGTTTGAAGTACGTAATCTATTTACGTTGTTGTTTCTTTAGTTATAAATTTCTAAAATTTCTGCCGTGTGTTCTTTGTTTTTTGGCTTGTCAATTATTCCAATAATAGTGTGTGTATCATCAAGAACGAATGTTGTTCTATGAATTCCATCATATGTTTTTCCCATAAATTTTTTCTCTCCCCAAACACCATAAAGATTTAATACGGTTTTGTCTACATCTGCTAATAAAGGAAATGGTAAATCAAATTTCTCGATGAATTTTAAATGCTTTTTTTCATCATCTGCACTTACGCCAAGTATAACAATGTTCTCTCCTAAAATGGAAGAATAATTGTCTCTTATATTACATGCTTGAACTGTACAGCCTGGAGTGTTGTCTTTCGGGTAAAAATAAAGAACGACCCTCTTACCTGAGAAATCTTTGAGGCATACATCATTTCCATCTTGATCTTTAGAACAGAATTCAGGAGCGGCATGCCCTATTTTTAAATGTTTCATTTTGATACTATTTTAATCAGTTAATTGACTAATTTCTAATCAAAGATACATTCCTTTTTCAGTAAAGCAAGAAAAATTAAACTTTATTCTGTGATGATTGGAAATAATTTAAATTCTATTCTGCCTTAAAAAGACTTACGGTTCCTATAAACAAAAGAGCCATCCAACAAAGTGAACGGCTCTTTTTAAGATCAATTAAATACTCTTTATTTATTTTCTAGCTCTTGGAATTTCTTCGAACACTCCGTAAAAGTAGCTATTTCCTTTCTTGTTTTATCAGCGTATACAGCATCGTCATTTTTCTCATATTCTGAGAGTTCGGTGTTTAGTGATTTTACTTTTCCCTCTAAAAACTTAACCAAGTAACTCAAATTTTGTGGTAAAAACATTTGCATGTACATTCCTCCTGTTTCTGAGAGACCTTTGTATATCTCTATTGACTTCAAAATCGTTTCCGGCTTTTGATTCGTTAAAAACACCGTCATAGAATTTAATACTCCAAGTCGATCAAATCCCTGAACAATATTGCCGTTAAATGCTTTCTCAAAAAAGTCAACCTTACTTGCTTCACCATGCTCAGAATAGAGCTTAGAGATGCCATAAATCATTGAAGACGAATTCTCGGACTCCATGGGCTCTGCTAGCTTCATCGCTGCCTCTGGGTTTAGGTCACCGTATGCTTTTAAGGCTGATGAGACAACATCGTACGACTGGTCATTTTCAATACGTTCTTTATATATGGCTGCAAGCTCGTCATCCTCATAGAATTTTTTTATTTGTTTCATCGCGCTTGCCCGAACAGCAGACTTTGGATCTTCTTTGGCCATTTTAGCAATTACCTTTTTTCCTTTTTCTTTCTTATCTCCCTTTAATTTTGACGCTTTTTTAATCGCTAGTAAACGGATATTCCAAAATGGATCTTCTAATGCATCAAGAATTAAATTTTGCCCAAGGTCTGTGCGATCTCTTGAACCTTTATCTAATCCTTTTCTTCGTGCTTCAAACCGTTCTCCATGATAAAATTGATAAACATACTGCTCCGTTGTCTTATCTTCAGAGATTTTTGCTAATAGCATCTGCTGTTCATCATAAATAATGCCTTTTAAAGCTCCTACATAAGAAAATGTGAATTCTTCTTCAACCTCATCAACTACTACTTTGTGAATGTGTTTTCCTTCATCGTCAAAAGTGGCAATTTGGAATGGTAACTTAAACACTGGAAACTCATCAAAATTTTGTGTTTGACTTACTTTGATTGTAATTGTTTTAACCTCAATATTATCCGTTTGGTTAAATTTCAATGTTGGATGTCCTGACGCTAAATACCATTGGTTAAAAAACCAGTTCAAATCTTCTCCAGAAACACTTTCAAATGCTAAGCGCAGTTGGTGAAACTCTGCCGCTTTGAATTTGTTCTCATCTAGATAGACAGTTAATGCTTTAAAGAATGCCTCGTCTCCCAAGTAGTTTCTTAGCATGTGTAATATTCTTCCACCCTTATTGTATGAATGTCCATCAAACATTTGGTCTTTCTTATCATAATCAAACCATACCAAATCATGATAACCTTGTCCTTCTGCAGATTGATAGTATCCGTTTTTTTCTTTATCTCCGTTGTAATCGGCCTCGTCAACTCCATAACGGTGCTCATCCCACAAGTACTGCGAATAGTTCGCAAAAGATTCATTCAAGGTTAAATTTGACCATGATTCAGCGGTAACTAGATCACCAAACCAGTGGTGAAACAATTCGTGTGCGATAGTAGATTGATCATCTCCGTCTAATAATGCACGTTTGTTTTTGTAGGCGTAATCTCCAAAGATAACTGCACCTGTGTTTTCCATCGCGCCAGAAACATAATCTCGAACAACAATCTGATGGTATTTATCCCATGGGTATTCAACTCCCAATCGCTCAGAGAAAAATTTAATCATTTCTGGTGTTTCTCCAAAAATATCTTTTGCTGATGCTTCCCATTCTGGCTCAACATAATAATTAACTTCCATTTTAGAACCGTCTTTTCTAGTATAGAAATCTTTCACAATTTTAAACTCTCCAATACCCATCATAAATAAATAGGGAGCATGTGACAACTCTTGCTTCCAGTGATCGATTCTTTTCCCGTCTGAAACATTTGTGCTTGACATCAGTTTTCCATTCGATAACGTTGTATACTTTTCATCTACCATGATGAAAATTTCTTGTGATGTTTTTGCATTTGGGGAGTCAATAGTAGGAAACCATACTGAGCTAGATTCTGTTTCTCCTTGTGTCCATATTTGCGGCATTTTATTCTTGTCTTCTCCTCGCGGATTAATGAAGTACAAGCCTTTGTCAGATGTAATTGCAACACCGCCGCTTTCTTCAATTTCTTCTGGGCGTGCGATATAATCAATTTTGATTGTATATTTTTCTGTCCTTGTGTATTCTTTCCCTAAATCAATCGTTAAAAAAGCCAAGTCGTATTTAAAGTCAAGTGTTTTGCCCTCCATTTCTACTTTATTGATAATCATCCCTTTTGCGTCAAGAATCAATTGGTTCGTTGCATAAAAATGAGGCTTCGCGGTAATTGTTGCTACACCGTTCATTCGGGATTCTTCCCAAATGAAATTCACGTCCAAGCGCGTGTGAATTAAATCTGTAAGAACAGTCTCTGTTTCATTGTATTTTAATCGTTGAGGAATTTTTTCTTCTTCCTCTATAAGTTCGGTCACCGGCGCTGGTGTTAAAGGGCTTTCAACAACTGATTCAGTCGTTGTTGTTCTTTGAGCGCATCCAACCAATGTTAACAACGCCATACCTAGAAATATTCTTTTCATACGATTATATTAATTCGTTACAAAGCTGTCGAAAAATATTGATTTCTTATGCGAAAAATACAGCATCGGACTGCTATTCTGTTATTTTTGTACAAAATCATGATAAATGGCAAATCGTACTTGGAACATTGATGGTAAAGAAGTTGTTGGAAATGAGGGTTCTATAATTCATTGGGAGGACGACACTTTTTTCTCGATTTCTTATAATGGAAACACCTTTTCTGGTGAAATTTTAGAGGAAAACACAGAGGGCAACTTCTTAAAATTAAAAATTAATCACCGTGTTTTTACTGTTCAAAAAAAGGGTGAGCTAGATGATTTGATTAAACGTCTTGGTTTAGATGTCCAGAAAGCAAGAGCGCTGAAAGAAATAGAGGCCCCTATGCCCGGCAGAATTGTAAGTGTTGTTGTTGAAATTGGTCAACAGGTCAAAGTTGGAGATGACATTCTTTCTTTGGAAGCAATGAAAATGGAAAATGTATTAAAAGCTGAGGGTGAAGGCGTAGTAAAATCGATTCATATTAAGGCTGACGATATTGTAGAAAAAGGTGCCGTTCTTATCGAGTTCGATTAAGTCTTATTTATTCTTTGAAGAGCCAATGCTTTTTTAGAGAATGCGGATTTAATTATCACAGGGTACTTCGCTCCAAATTCTATAATACACCATTCTTGAAACTTTCTAAATTCTTCAGCATCAGTAATCCATTTTAAGCCTTTCTTTAATTCTTTTTGAAACAAGTCTTTGTCGAAGCTAACTGCGCGCAATATCTTTTGTGTGAATTCTATCATAGTCTTTGGTTTGAAGTACATGAATTTAACGATAATATTTGTGTTTTCTTATGCTGGAAAATCAAAAAAAATCAAAAAGCCCGACATCATTACGATGCGGACATTAAAATAAGTTATCAACATATTATTAGATATAATTACTCTAAAACTTGATAAATTTCTTCTGCTTCAACATCTCTCTCATTTATCAATAAAAGAGAGTTAACTGTTTCTAGGTTTAACAAAAACTCTTTTTTTGAAAGGTTGAAGCTCATAGTTCAAAGCTTTAAGTCCAGAAACCGTCGTTCAATATTAGTCGGATAATCCTTTTTTATGAATCACCTTTCTATCCTTTTTTTACGTTTAAAAAGAGTAACTTTACGTTGTTACCTAAGTTATGATCAACTTCCCAAAAATATACCACACAGCAATTCAGGCATCCATTATGGCTTCTGAAAAAATAATGGATGTTTATTCTGGTGAAATTAACGTAACTATTAAGCCTGACGGTTCTCCTGTAACACAGGCAGACTTGCTCTCTTCTGAAATTATTGCGTCGCACTTAGCGCCTACAAGAATTCCAATTACCGGAGAGGAACGCGACGAAAATAATTATTCAGCTCGTCTTTTATGGGATAGCCATTGGTGCGTAGACCCTCTCGATGGAACCAAAATGTTCATCCTAAAAAATGATGAGTTTTCCGTGAATATTGCTCACGTTAAAGGCAGTATCCCTGTTTTTGGTTTAATTGCATCTCCTGTTCAACGAAAAATTATAGTCGGTGGAAAAGGATTGGGAGTTTACACCTTCAACTTTGAAGAGGCAGAACATCTAAATCAGTGGAAGAAAATAGAGGCACCAAGTGCAAGAAATAGTCCAATTATAGTCGCCTGCTCTCGTTTATTTAGAGAGAAAAATAATGGTTTTATCGAAATCCTGAAGAGTGAATTCGGTGACGTTAACTACTTAAAAATGGGGTCAGCACTAAAGTTTATCGAGTTGGCTGAGGGAAATGCGGACATTTATGTTCGCTTTGGCCCGACAATGGAGTGGGACATTGCATCTGGCCAGGCAATTCTTGAAGAATTATCTGGGGAGGTCAATGATATCGAAACACAAAGGCCCTTGGTTTACAATAAAAAAACTCTTTTTAATCCTGCATTTATTGCAAAAACTAAAGCCGTTTTATAATGATAAATAGGATTACTCTTTTTGTTTGTTTTCTAGTTTCATATTCAATTAATGCGCAACAAAACTTTATATCCTTGCACTCTTTTTATAAAGATCAAGTTTTTGCAAATAAGCTTGAAAAGTCATACAATGGTGGCTCCTTTTTTCCTGTATCTGAAGCAGATTACAATTTAATTCCCGCTATAAGGGATTCTTCAAAACAATATTATACGCTCACACAGATTCTCTTTAAAAAACATTTAATAGAGCTAAAAGGCGAAGATTTTTTCTTAACGATAGATCCTGTTCTTAATATCGCGTATGGAAAGAATTTTTCCGACACATCTGATAATAGACTGTTTCAAAATACAAGAGGGCTTCATGTTGAGGGGGATTTATTTAAGAATTTTTCGTTCTCTACAACAGTCTACGAAAATCAGGCGCGTTTTAATGCTTACGAAACAGCTTACTATTCTTCCGTTGGAGAATTATACCCTCGTCCTGACTCGACTTACTTAACACAAAATGCTGTTATTCCTGGTAGCGCTCGAACAAAACCTTTTAAAGGTGATGGGTTTGATTATGCCTCAGCTGTTGGATACTTCACCTACACTCCATTTAAAACATTAAGGATCTCTGCTGGAAACAACCAACAATTTGTTGGGGATGGACACCGGTCAATTTTACTCTCGGACAACTCTATAAGCGCTCCTTATTTTCGCATAGATTGGAGGATTTCTTCAAAGTTTTCTGCAACTTACCTTCGTGTTAAACACCTCAATTTATTGAGAAAACCAACGAGCAGTTCTGCAGAATCTTACTACGAGCAAAAAGGATATTCTGTTAATTATTTTACATACCATGCTAATGATAAAATAAGCGTCAGCCTATTTGAAAGCGGAAATTGGAATCGAGGGGATTCAATTTCAAGTAGATCTGCTCACCCACTTTATTACAATCCTGTACCATTCGTTTCTGGCATTGCTTTAAAGAATAATAATGAGGTTGTCTCGTTAATTGGGCTAAATTTATCCTATCAAATTGCAGAAAAACACCGTCTATACTGTCAGTTTGCGATCAATGATTTTGATAGAAATAAGTTAGCGGCACAATTTGGTTATCGTGGATATAATTATTTCGGAATACGTGATTTTATGTTTCAATTTGAATACAACTACGTTGCTGAAGGCATGTATGAAGCAAAAAACCGCCGTTTAAATAATACGCAATATAACCTGCCTCTGGCACACACTAAGGGTAGTGGTTTTCAAGAATTCATTGTCCGTTCTAATTATGAAATTAAACGCCTTTACATTGATCTTTCTATTGCATATTATATCACACAAAATTATTCTTCGGTGGCGCATTTGCCAATTTATGAAGATTTTAACAGGAATTCAAATGCAATCTTTTATGAAAATTTAGAGCTTGGTTATCGCATTAATCGAAAAATGAATTTAACCATTTTCGGAAGTTGGACATATAGAACGGAAGAGAATTCCCCTATTCAGGGAACAAATGCCATAAATCTTGGTATTCGTACTGGCTTAATTAATCATTACAAAGACTTTTGATGAAAGCATTTATTTATTCCTTCTTAGTTTTGTCATTCTCTGCATTTGGTCAGGGAGGGGTTGGTTATATTCTTGAAGAAAATGCCGCAGATTCTATTGTAAAACGCACTGGTAAAACCCACTCAAGTATTAAGCCGTTGATTCGTCAAAATAGTGACATCATTAAGGGAAATAAGACTTTTCAAATTTCCGGCCTGGGCGACTTAAACTATATTCAAAACAATAATTCTTCCTTCAAAACAGGGCTTGGTATTGAGGCTAAAGGATTAATCAATGACAAGTTTTTCTTTAGAATTGCAGCTGTTGAGGGTTTAAGTCAAACAGATCAGTTCTATTATCCAAAAACATACATTGGAGATTCTATTGGCAGTCTCTCTTTGTACACTGATATTCACAGTCGAATATCCTTTACCCCAAACCATATTTTTAATTTCCAGGTTGGAATAGACAACAATTTTATCGGCGAAGGGTCCCGGTCAATGTTTCTTAGTGATTATGGCACATCTTACCCTTTTGGCCAAATTAGAATGCGCTTTTGGCGATTAGAGTATACTATTCTTTACCAGTTTTTACGAGAAGAATTTAATAACAAGTGGGAAGGTAAATTTGCATCAAGCCATCATTTGTCAGTCAACGCTGCGAAATGGTTGAATTTTGGGGTTTTCGAAACGGTAATTTTTCAACCAAAGGACACCTTAATTAATCGAGGCTTCGATGCTGAATATTTGAATCCATTCATTATGTATCGACCCCAAGAGTATTCGTTAGGCTCATCCGATAACGTTCTTCTTGGAGTTGAATTAAATGCTTTTTGGAAAGGACACACTCTATATACTCAGTTCATTTTCGATGAGTTTTCTATTGCAGAAATTAGAGCGAAGACTGGATGGTGGGCGAATAAATATGCTGGGCAAGTCGGTGTGAAAGGTCACTTTAAAACAGGTAATAGTCCTTTTTTCTATCGTTTAGAGTATAATTTTGCACGTCCTTATACCTATTCCCATCTATCAAAGAAACTAAATCACGGAACACAGGGTACAGCTCTAGCCCATCCTTATGGGGCAAATTTTATGGAGATTTTAGGAGAGCTTAAGTGGAGTAAAAGCAAAGTTTTCGCCCACTTATTTACCAGTTATTATTTAAGGGGAGGAAGCAAAGATGGCTTTAACTATGGAGAAGATATTTTCTTGCCGTACATTAATCGTCCTGATGACTTTGGCCATTTTATTGGTGATGGTAATGCCTTTAATGGAACAAAGACTGTCGTTACACTTGGTTATAAGGTGATGAAGAGAGCTAACTTAAATGCGTTTATAGAAAATCACTTTGACTATAATTCGATTCGAAATAAAGTCGATTATACTTTGGTTATTGGTCTGCGCAGTCAATTGTGGAACGATCGCAGAAACTACTAAAAAGACACATTTGTTTCTGGTGAAAGTATCAGAAATACTATTTCAAAATGTTTGTAAATGGCAAAGCAAAAAAACACGACCAATAAAAAAAAGCACTCCAAGCTTTTAAATATAAAGAAGTCTAAGAAACAAAATGCCAAAGAGTTAAATAAAGCTAAGATTAAGGAAATGAATCAATTGGCAAATAAAGAAAAGGATTGAGGTGTATAGTACAAAAAAAGGGACAAGCCTTGCGACTTATCCCTCTCGTGAATTATAACTAAGTGGTTAATTTAGCTCTTTACAATCCAATAACATGTTTCACTTCTATCTCTGTGACTTTTCGGGGCTTCCCCTCTTTGTTCATGTATGTTCGGTTTACGATTCTACCATGAATAGCCAGTTGTTTCCCTTTTTCCCCATAACTTTCAATGAATTTCGCAAGGTTTCCCCACGCAAAAATACGGTGCCAATCAGCTTGAGGATCTTTTTTATTAGGTGCAGATTTATTCGTGGCAAGAGAAAAACGAGCAACTTTATTCCCGTTATCAAAGTTTGTAATCTGAGCATTAGCGCCCATGTTTCCAATTAGTGTGATGTGATTTCTTAAGGTTTGCATATTTATAGGTTAAAGGATGACTAAATCATTAATTTCTACTTCTTGGACAAAACGTTTTTCGCCCCCTTTTTGGTAGAATCGAGAAGTTAATTTTCCCTCAATTGCTACTTCAAGGTCTACATGACCTAGCTCCTCCAGAACCTGTACCCAACGACCCCAAGCGGCAACTCTGTGCCAGTGATTTTTTTTCTTTGTTGCTCCATCACCATCGAGAAAAGATTCATTGGTGGACATTGTAAATTGTGCGATTTTTCTTCCGCTTGGCAATTCATAAATTTTAGGTTGCGTGGTTAACTTCCCGATTAGGTTTACGTGATTCATATGCTTAATGATTATTAGTGAATAAAAAGGGAGCCGAAAATCGACTCCCATAGGCTTGGTTATTTTTCGGTTTTAGGTGTAAGCACTAAAAAATCCCTTATTTCAATAGTTGTGGAGTAGCGCGTTTCTCCTTCTTTGTTCGTGTAGTTGCCATTGACTATTTTACCCTCAACAGCTACTTCAGTGCCTTTTTTCAACAGTTTTTCAACAAGCTCTGCGTTTTTACCCCACGCTTTGACATTGTGCCATTGCGTATTCTCCACCCACTCTCCTTCTTTGTTTTTGTAGCTCTCATTTGTTGCAATTGAAAAGCGTGCCAGCGCATTTCCATTGTCAATTTTTACTACTTCCGGCTTCGCTCCTAAGCGACCAATCAAACTAACTTTGTTTCTTAATGTGTTCATGTAATTTATATTTGAACGTTTACTAAAATTGTTTTGTCCTCCATCAAACTTCAATGTTGATATCGACACTGCAAAGTTGAGGAGCTTTCAAAACTCGATTCGATTATTAAATGATTACTGTCGAATGTTTTTCGTTTGTAAGTGATTAAAACCATTTTATAATTTGTAAATGAGTTACTTATAAATAAAGTTTCGATGAAAAATAAATTGCTAAAATTGACTATCTTTGAAGTTATAAGCTGGATATAGGTAACGTTACTTATACTAAAATGTTGTGTAAGTGATTTATTGAAAAAGCATCCTTTTGTAAACAACTACGTCAAAATTATAATCGCTAGAACTGAACCAAAAGAAAAACCATGAAAACATTCTTATTCTCAATAACACTGCTCTCCTTCTGTACCTCAGCGCAAATTTTAGATTCAGCAACCGCAATCATCCCTTTTGATGGTTCGATAGATGAGGTGATTAGTCTCACAACACCAATATCAAATAACGATTTCACATTCATAAATGACCATCTTGGAAATGCCAATAGTGCAGTAAAACTCAACAGCGGATTTATTTATGGGAACCCTGAATTTGCAAGAATGGATACCTCTGATTTTTCCCTCTGCTTCTGGTTCAGAAAGGATGGTGACCTTGGGTTCGAATGTAGCGTCGTTCAAAAAAAAGCGAAATTTGGAAACCCCACCTTGTTTCATGAGGAATATGGTGTGAGCTATCAAGACTGGATCGGTGACGGCACTTTGAAGGCTAACTTCAAGCCAACAAGTGACAGTAGCGGTGTGCACAGGTCAATGGGAGGTCCACCAGAATCAGAGTGGGCACATATAGCGCTCACTATAGACAGAAATGGTTTTCTCAAAACATATATAAATGCAGAATTCATTAATGAGGAATACATAGGTAATCTAGAAAGTTTTTCGGCAAATATTGATTCCGCCGATTTAATTCTTGGTGCACCAAACATGTCGTTAGATGACATCTATTTTTTCAAAAAAGCATTGACGCCAAATGAAATCAGCGAAATATATAATTTTTCTTCTTCGGTTTCAATCGATCAAATTTATGCGAATGAGGAATCTGTGCTGACTATTTATCCAAACCCTAGTAGCGGGAAAGTTCAAATAAATATTGACGACCTGATTAAAAAAGAGTTTATCTCCAAAGTTTATAATTACAGAGGAGATTTACTCATTGAACAAGTTCACTGCGCACCATCGAATAAATTAATTCTTGATTTATCGGAACATTCAAAGGGCTGCTATTTTTTAGTCTTGGAAACAGATGAGAAAAAATTTCATGGTAAAATAGTTCTTGATTAATTTGTACAATTTTCAATCCCTTCTCAACGAGAACATAAAATAATTTAAAATGCAGAATTTATCAGTGTTGGCTCAAATCGCCGTTGCCCTATCAGTTGCTTTTGCAATAAATCACTTACACAATAACATCTAAACTGAATTAAAACGCAATTTAGCCGAACCGTTAGTCAAGTTGAGAAGAAGTGTTTACAAACTCAGTTTCTATTAGGCTGAAAATTTTTGAAATAACCACATTGTCAACACTTTTTAGTCCTGTGTTGTCGCAGGAACCAATATTACGTGGGATTTTTCAACTGTAGATTTTGCGTATCCATCTCTCATGTTTGATACTATCTCATGCGTATTACCGAATGGAACTCGTTTCTTTAGTGAACCAGGTATGAACTATAATTTATCGAACTATTGTTTAAGAAAAGATAATGAAACATTCTCGCCTGAAGATGATACGTATTGCAATTATAAACTTGAAAATGACTCGCTCAATTTTAATTATCAGCGACCTGCTGTGAGATAGCCTCTGCACCGATTAATTCTTAATGTTATTAGTTTCCTATCCCTTGCCAGTTAATTTGCCAACCTCCATTTGCTGCGTCAGCTGGTGTAAGGGTTGATCCATCATTCCTCTTGATATATATCGAAAAACCATTTGCAGAAGGAGAGTAAATCGCCGAAGCTCCAACTAATTCGAAATGCGATCCTAATCCACCTATACTTGTGAAGTATTTTGGTGTTCCTGTAAAGCCACATCCAGAAGTGTTAACAACGACACGAATGGTTGTTGCGTCATAGACCGCCCAACCAGCACCAGCATTTGTGCTCCCTGCACATAGACCTGATCGTCCGCCAAGATTATTCAAAACAGGAGCTGGAATTGCCACAGTGCCACCCGTATTACTCAGCGTGAGATTGTTCCCTGAAACAGATAAGGTTTGAATTTCATTCGACGGGTCTGAATCGGCATCGTTCGGACTTGAAATAAAACCTGAATTGTTCGTTAATTCTGACGTCAATGTTGGTATTGTAGGTTGATTGGTTAAATCGTTATAATCACCACTGAAATCATCAGTCGCATCAATATCTATATTGGCAGGGATACCAGGTAAGTTACTCCAATCTTGCAACTCATTTGTTGGATCTGCATCTGCATCATCAACCTGATCGTTGATTACGTTTTCTGCTGTATTAGCATGCAATGCATAAGGTACACTCATTAATTGACTTGTACCCATTACTGCATAGCTTGTTCCACTTGTTACATCAACAGCCGTTTCAATAAAGTACGGTCCGTTTGACCAATCAATCATTGTAAAGTCATCCGTTGTAGTACCGGTGCCTATTTCAAGATTTACCAAACCATAAGCGTTAGTGTTCGTTGCAAACGTTTCAGTGTAAACCGCTGTTCCTCCAATACTTCCTTGTTGGATGACCATACGCATACCAACTGCTTGGTTGTTTAATATGATGTTTCCAGCATCTCTTAAGACTGCTTGGTATTTAAACCCTTCTGGCGCTTGGCCGAAAGAGCTTAGTGAGACTGTTGCTATCGCAACGAATGATAATATTAATTTTTTCATTTTGATTTGATTAGTGCGTTTTAACTAGTTTAAATGTCTTTAGGTTTTGTGTTTCGTTGTTGAGTGTCAAAGAATAGCCTCCTGGAGCCAAATGAATTACTTGAATTAGTGTTTGCTCGGTAAAAAGCACATCCTGCATAACCAGTTTCCCCTGAGCATCATACAACGTGTAAGTTATATTATCGAATGCGCTTGATTTAATGTTTAATATCTCTCCTGTTGGGTTGGGGAAAATAATAGCTTCGTAGTTGGGAGCAAAATCATCAACGCCTAAAAAGTTCCAATTAGTTTGGTGGAAGCCTTGGGTAAGGTCATTGGTTCCATCGGTTCCAGTGTTTATAATCACTTCTCCAATCGTAAAGTCAATGTTACCACTAGCATTGGAGTATGAATCTCCTTGTGTGGATAAGACTTCCTGTGCTGAGACAGAGATTATGGCAAAAAGTGAAAATAAAACGAGTGTACGTTTCTTCATAAGTATCTATTTTAGATGGTTAAAGTACAACAAAAAGTACAATTATGTGTTTCTGTGTCTGTGTTTAGAAAAGGAAGTAATGGGTAAAACATTGGATATACTCCACATCTTAAATCTCGCTTCGAATGATTTATCATTCGACCTCGCACGTATTTTCTTCGAAAATTAAATTATCTTTGGCTAGAAGCAACAGCGCATATCATAAATGTTATGCACAATTAAAATCACAACGCAGGTAGGGTATAATTCGTTTAAAACGGTATATACATAAACACTAAAATATTTTAATATGAAAAAGACACTTTTTAGCCTTGCAATAGTTTCTATGGCATTGGTATCATGTAAAAAAGAAAAGAACGAAGTTGATGATTTTTCAAGAGAACTATCTCTAGAAGCAGCTCAAATTACTTTACCTACTTCAGGTGGTGAATTGAATATAAGCCAATCATTAGCTCAATCTGCTTCATCAGATTACTATACAGCAGGAGAATTGGAATATGTTCAAAATGGGCAGGTAGTGGCAAAGGTAAACTTTGGCCAAGGAGAAGAAAATAGCTTGGCGGAGCTTACTAAAGATGGAAATGTTTCATCATTTGATTTGAAAAAGGATGAATCCTATTACGATGGCAAGAAGTCAAAATATAAGAAAGTAATTGTTGAGCCATTGGTTAAATCTGACGATTGTGGATATATTATTTCAGGCATCATTAAATATTATGATTACAATTCTGGTTCTTGGGTAGCAACAATTGATTTTGGGGATAGAACTTGTGATGAATGGGCGACCAAGACAACTGCTGATTCTAATGAAGAATATGTTTTCAGTCTTGATGATTGGAAAAAATAAAATTAACTTCAACATATAAATTTAATGTTCATTCAGCGCTTGTGTTTAACATAAGAGCTGAATAATTTAACGAAGTTTGACACACGCTGAGTTTAAATCTTGTTTTGATGAATTATTCGACGCTGTTCGAAACTACATCTTCTACAGGTGCAATGACTGTGAGCTTGCTTCGGATATCGCTCAAGAGGCATTCGTAAAGATTTGGGAGAAAAATTTCGACTATCATCCTCAAAAGACTAAAAGCCTAGTGTACAAAATTGCCAATGAGCTTTGGATCAGCCAGTATCGAAAATCCATTTCCGCTAAAAAATACCAGCTAGCACTGTCCTATGATGATTTAAACGCGAATAATGAACATAATTTGGAATACCAAGAATTAAAAGAAAACTATGAAGCAACACTATCCATGTTGCCTTTAAATCAACGAGAAGTTTTTTTAATGAGCAGAATGGAAGAGTTGACCTACAAGGAGATTGCTGGACGACTGGACATTGGCGTCAAAGCCGTAGAAAAAAGAATGTCACTCGCCTTAAAAGAACTCCGAAAAGCATTGAGTTATGAAGAACAATAAGAACATAGAGGAGCAAGAGAAAGAACTATTCTCTCAACTCAAACCAAGCTATTACAAAAGCAAGGAAGATGTTTGGGCGAGCCTGGAGAAGACCATTACTGATGATCAGACTGTTCAGAAAACAAATACAATTCGTTTTGTATGGTTGAAATATTCTGCAGCTGCTTCTATTCTAATCGCTATAGGTTTGGGATTATTCGCTCGTTTATATACAACCACAGTTGACGTTCCCGCTGAACAAAACTCGCAACACACCTTACCAGATGGATCTATTGTCTTTCTTAATGCTGAGTCATCCATCAACTATCATCCGTATTGGTGGAGTTTCAATCGTGAAGTTGAATTGAATGGTGAAGCTTTTTTTGAAGTTGAAAAAGGAGAAACTTTCAGTGTGCTGAGCTCAATGGGTAGCGTTGAAGTATTAGGAACAAGTTTCAATATTTACAACCGAGATCAAACATACACAGTTTATTGTAAGACAGGTAAAGTTCGTGTTCAGAATCAGCACGCGAACGAAGTAATCCTTAAACCAGGGCAATTTACAAACGCAGAAAGCCTTGCTCGACAAACAACGGAGGATTTGAATTCGGAACAGATCATGTCTTGGAGATTAAATAAATTTCTTTACAATACCACACCTCTTACAAAAGTACTTGAGGATTTCGAGCGTCACTATGGAATAAAAATAGATGTTCAGATGAACCACATTAACGAACTGCATTATACAGGTCTTTTTAAACGTGACATTGGTGCTGAAAAAGCATTGGAAATTGTTTCCTTTAGCTTCGACTTAATTATCGAAAAGACAAAAGAAAACACTTATCTTGTAAAGCAATAATTTGGCAGTAATTTGAAAATTCATTTTTTTCTCACTTTCTGGTTGAGCTTTTTCATCAGCAGTAATAGCATTAGTCAAACGATCTCTCTTGATTATGATAATGTTTTGCTGAATGAAATCCTTTTAGATCTCAACTCTCGTTATGGCGTTCAGGTTTCTATAAGTTCAAAGCTATCATCGAAATGTAATGTTTCAATTCATCAAACAGTTACCTCGATGGATAAGGCAATCGACCTACTTGCAAAAAAATGTGAGCATGATGTTCAGAAAATTGGACAGGTGTATACCTTTCGAAAAAAGAAAACTCCTAAAATCTCAAAAACAAAGCGCCGAAAACGATTCTTATTTCAAGGTGAAATTCTTGATAAGGAAACAATGGAACCTCTATCCTATGTGAAAATCTCAATTGGAAACAGTAACATAAAAAGTGATCAAAAAGGAAGGTTCAGTTATTATAGTTATAAGAGTATTGAACTATTTGGAATGAAGCAACTTGGATACGCAATTGTAGATACGACACTATCGCATGGCAACAAGCACATTCTTCTTCTCTCAACTACCATACAAGAAATTGAGGAAATAAATATCATTCATACAAAACCCTTAGAGACATACAATGTTACCTATGGCGATGAGCTGGGACGAATTCAATTGAACAATGTTGGAACAAAATTCATTGCTGGAAGTAATAACAACCTTGTATTTAACAATCTACGTATGTATCCAGGCATAATGGCCGCTGGAGAATCAAGCTCTGACTTTATCATTTGGGGAAGTAGCCCTGGTCAAGGTCAAATAACGTATGATGGTATCACGCTTTTTAATAGTGCGGGAATGAATGGCGATTTAGGTAGGGTGAACCCATTAATGATTAAAAATATTCAAGTATACAAAGGCGGATACAACGTCAATATTGGAGACCGAGTAGGATCCGTAATCAATATTAATAGTAAAGGTGGTTCAAAGAAGAGTGCTGGTGCGATTAATCTGGACAATCAGATGGCAAGCTTGTATCTTTCTGTGCCTCTTTTCAAAAAGACATCAACTCTTCAGATTGCAGCTCGAAAGTCTTATTACCAACTATTGAATCTTCAAGAAAAATTCACATGGAGTAAAAACAATTTTGTTTACCCAACATATGACTATGGTGACTTAAACCTTAAGTTCACAGCTGTTCTGAAAAATCGAGACAGAATTCAAGTTAGCTCAATCGCAAGCATGGATGATTATAATGAGTATTTGGATAAAAAGGAATTGTCGACTTATTCTTCTCATTTATCCTCAAAATCATATCAAGTTGGAAGTTCTATCAATTACGTTCATAATTGGAAGAAAGGAGGAATCACTCGAACGCTTCTGACGCAAAGTATGTTCAGACCAAATGAATCATTCACCTCAACTTATACGGATTTAACAAACACGAGTGATACGTATTCATTTAGCAGAGAAAATGGAATAGACGAATACCAATTTCGAATTGAACATTCATTATCCGCTACACCAAAGAATAAGTTGGATTTTTCGGTTGCATTTATTCACAATCGAAGTAATTTTTATGAACTTGAAAGTTCAACAGAGCTTAAAAACTATGATCATACTGCCAATAGGTTTTCGGCTTATGTTATGGACAATTTTTCTGTTTGGAAACGTCTACACTTACAATTTGGCTTGAAGAGTGATGTTCTATTAAATCAATTGAAACCATATTTACAACCTCGGATAAATGGCAAAGTCGAAGTGACAGAAAATTGGAACATCAATTTTGGACTGGGAGTTTATAATCAATTTGTTTCGAAAGTTCAACTTATAGATTCTTCTGGAACTCGATCCTTAATCTGGTCCTTAGCCGATGAAATACATGCACCAGTTCAGCAATCTGTGCACAATGTTATAGGTGCTTCCTATCTCGGTAAGTCTCTAGAATTAGGACTTGAGGGATACTACAAAACATTCCGTGGAATTAGTCGCTATACAGCAAACGATTCATTATACAATTCCGAAACAATCAGTGGATTTGGATACGGCGTTGATCTTTTTTCGAAACTAAGATTTAAAACTCATGAAATCATGATCTCCTATTCACTAGGGCAATTCTATGAGTTTGGAGATTCGAAAGATGCTTCGAGTACAATTTCTGAAGCAGAACAAAGTCAACTTCACGAAATAAAAACGTCGTTGAATCTACATTTTAAACCTATTACAGTTAGTTTATCAGGTGTTTACGGCTCGGGGTTTAAAATTTTTGATCACGAAGATAATCTGAAATTCTATTCTAGAATAGACGTGGCAGTTAAGTACTCCAAAAGACTGAAAAAGAATTTATTGAGTACAGGGATTTCCATTCTTAATCTGCTCAACACTTCTAATACCAGACTATTCCGAAAAACAAATTTTTCGGATAACTCAAGTTATTCTACATTAGGGATTCCCTTCTTGCCTACCGTGTTTTTCAATTTTAATTTCTAATACTTTTAGAGTTCTTTAAGTTTCAATCATTAGCCATATACAATCGAGATATCAAAATTGAATGAAACTTCATAACGTTGGGGTGCATTAAAAATAATGACCTGTATAAAGAAGAAAGCTGAAAACTAAATATAGATTATTAATAGTTATATTTGAGTTAAATAAAAAAATGAAGCACCTCTTAATCATACAGTTACTAATCTCAAGTTTAGCTGTTAATGCTCAAACAAATGATGGCTTTTTGCACGATGGCATAGACCGAAGCTTTATCTATTACACGCCCTCATCATGGACACAAAATGAATCGTTGCCTGTTCTTTTTGTATTGCACGGTTTAACACAAGATGCGAATGGTATAATGAACATAACTGAATTTAATGACATTGCAGAAGCAAACAACTTCATTGTCTGTTATCCTAATGGAATTAATGGGGCGTGGAATGCTAACATGAACATCACTGCCTCTCAAGCAGACGATATTGGATTCATCGAAGAGCTAGCCGCATACATGCAAAACAACTTTAACACAGATCCTTCGAAGCAATATCTGTCTGGCTTCTCTAATGGTGGTTTTATGAGTCATAAAATCGCATGCGAATCCAGCCAATGTTTTGCGGCAATAGCAACAGTTTCGGGGAACATGAGTGATACTGTAGACATGAACTGTAATCCAATTCACCCTACATCTGTACTCCATATTCACGGCACTGCCGATCCGGTTGTGATCTATTCTGGAAGTCCTACAACGGGTGTTTCGGTGGATGCTACAATCGAAAAATGGCAAATGTTTTTAGCGTGTGATGCTACACCTATAACTACAGATATGCCTAATAATGTATTATTGGACTTCTCTTCTCCGCAACGTATTGTTTATCAGAATTGTGGCGCTAGCTCACTTGAGCTGATAAAAATAACTGGTGGAGGCCATCAATGGCCTGGAATTGTAACCTTAATTGGTGGGCTTGGAAACATTAATATGGACTTTTATTCTCCCCAAGTTATTTGGGATTTTTTGGACGGAAAAGCATGTTCTGAAACGATTGGAATTCCTGACATTTCAAGTAATGAAACAAAGCATCTAATTAAAATAGTTGACCTTATGGGTAGGGAAACGAAATTGAAACTTAATACACCGTTGATTTTACTTTATAGTGATGGAACTCGAGAGCGTGTGATGAAAATAGACGAATAATACTCCCTTACAGCTCAGTTATTAGAGAATGGAATAAACTTTTATGCTATATTCCGCTTCTAATTGTTAATTACAGCCTAAAAACCATAATTATGAAACCTTTATTGATTAGCCTGTATAAAGCAAATGGTCGTATTGTGAAAAGCCAAGACTCTGAAACAATTGCTCAGAGGCTTAAAAATTACTTTTGATAAACCGCCTACTCATTTTAGCATTTTCCTTGATGAAAGTAATCGTATAGATTCCTTCGGTGATTTCCCCGAGGTCGAGTGCTCCAGAGTTACCAAAGATATTTGCGGTGAGCACTTCTCGGCCTAGTTGATCGGTGATTGAAATGCGTTCGAAGCCAATCAATGTTTCATACAAAAGTTCACTGCTTGTCGGGTTTGGATAAATTTTAATGATCTCGCTTGGATCCATTTCAACAATCCCATTTGTAAGGCAGTCGTAATCTCTCAATCTTACACTTAAGGAATCGAAATAACTATCGTTATCATTTCCTGCTAACCGTGTGCCTTCAAGAACAACTCGTAAAATCCTAGTAGAAAAAGGAACCAATTCATATGCAGACTTTAACAACCATTCAGGAGTCGTGTTCGAAATTACCGTACTCGTCCCAAGAAGCGAATTATTGTCATCTAAAAATTCGAGGTGCATTTCTGGCAGATCGTTATTTGAAGCCCAAGTTCTCATGTATCCCAAATATTCAACTTGGCAATTCCCATCGTCTATTTCTGTTGCGTATGCACTTATATCAATGATTTGACTCGCTAACCCTGCTGTTTGTTCATTTGCACAAACTCCGCCAACAGCAAAGAAATAATTTCCTTGATATACTGGAACCGACCCACATTCATTGTCTATTAAGGATTCAATGTCGCCTATCCAGCTTAAAGTTCCAGATTCCGCATCTCCATTTTGCAACAGATTACCAGTAATGTAATTTGCCGGAGTAGTGTTAAAACTCAAAGGATCAGACCAATCACTCCAAGTTAAATTACTGTTTCTATAGCGAACACGCCAGCAGTATAATGTATTCGCCATTAAGAACACTTCGTCTTCATCGGTCAAGTCATCATTGACCTGTGTATCTACTTCGTTGTACCAATTCATGGATTGTTTCCAGACATTTTGAACACTAGTGACACTAAAATCACACCCTTCCACAATTTGCCAATGCGATGCTTGATGAGTGTTTGTTCCATTGCTAAATGCTGAAGCATTGAATTCGATGCAGGATAGATCGTTTTCACCAACAGGAGTGATTCCAATAGGCATATCAGGCGCTGTTGAAAAGCGTTTTATGGTAATTTCATCACTCAAAGTGTTGTCTTCGTATATGTTCTCATCTCCTTGAGAGTAGCGCTTGAGCACAAATTTTGGATCAGCACCTGCTTCAACTTCTACCATCACAAAACCATATTCATCTTCGCTGAGCACGAACTCATCATAATCTGCATTCGGAAATTCGCCCCAATTATCAATTGCTCCTCCAGCAGTGGCGGCATTTACCCAAAGGTGGTTATGGTCTCTTGATTGTCCTCGCGAATACGCATGTGTATGGCCGAAAAAGTGAATGGAAGGCTTATTGTAGGTTGTTGAAAAGCTTTCTAATATGGCAATAATGTCTCCGGTAAAATCCAATTCACCCGGCAGCCAAAGCTCTGACTTATATGGGTGATGCAATTCAGCAAACACAAAGTCTATTGTGGTATCCGCGCCTGCATCACTCAACATATTTTCTAGCCAAAGGAGCTGTGAAGCTAAATCAGCATTCGGGCTGTTTGAGTTTAATCCTACAATTCTGAGATTGGAAATGTCTTTGTACCACCACTCTTCAGGGTTAGATGGTGAGCCGTTCAATGGTAGGTCAGAGTAATCAAGAAACAAGGAAATGCCAGTACCATAATATTCATGATTTCCAGGAACGGGATAGGTTGGCACATATGGTGTAATTCCTACGGAAGGTGTCAAATATGTGTCCCGCCATGATGAATAGGTTCCAGTAGCAACTAAATCACCCGGAATGAGAATTGCTTCTATGTCTTCCATGCCATTTGGATAGTTAGCATTTGCTACAGGAATGATTCCCGAATTGATAATCGTTTCAAATACATTTGGATTGGAACCATCTCTTTGCATATCAGACATGGCGACAATATTCAACGATTTTTCTGAAGTCTTTGTAGGGTGTGTTTTAAAGAAATAAGTTACTGATTCTGCACCTGTAAATGTCCTTACTTTATAGAAATACTTGGTGTCGTCATTTAAGCCTGTTATCAAAGCAGTATGAATTCTGTTGTTCCCCTCCCCGCTAATTGAAGCACTTGTGACAGTATTGGTTAAGGTTGCGGCTGTCACTCCCCAATCGACATAACCATCGTTTGCCACATCTGTTTCCCACATTACAGTCATACTCGTAGGGCTGCCATTTTGAAGGTATGGAGCGACAACAATGTTTTGCGAAAAAGAGATAAGTGTTAGACAGCAAGCAACAGAAATGGTTATTAAGTGACGTTTGAAATTAGAAAACGAAGCTGTCATTGCGCAGAATAAATTGTAAGTTACAATGTAAGCATTTAGTTTGAATTTTAATCCAACATGATTCTAGAGGGAAGACATACAATGCTATGCTCAAGTCATTTAAAGAAAATCACTACTGCCATCTATAGCTAAAACGATGTATACTCTATTGCTTAAATCTCGCCTAGAATGAAAAATCAATCAAGTTCGCAAGTTCATTCTCCAAAATTAATTCTATCTTTATTCATATGAAACAGCTTAACGCTGCAACATAGAGTTCATAATAATTTGAAATAAGTGGCAAGTCTTTTCTGATAAAAAAAATACAATTCAAAATCAAATGATTAGATTCTTTAAAAACGCTTCTTTGGTGAGCTTAGCCACAATAATCTAACAAAAAATGAATCAACTAGAGAAAAACTACGATGTTATTATTGCAGGAGCTGGAATTGCTGGTAATGTCTTGGCAACAATTTTTGCAAAAAACAACCTGAAAGTTTTATTAATAGAGCAGGGTAAACACCCTAGATTTGCTCTTGGCGAAGCTATGTTGCCACAAAGCGCCATCTGGGCCTGGATCATTGGAGAATATTATGGAATAGAAGAAATTCAACACCTGAGCCATGCAGATAGAATTATTGATAATATCACGGAACAATGTGGAATAAAACACTCAATTGGATTCATATACCATGAGCCGGGGAAAACACCAAACGCAGACACAATTCACCAACTAATTCCTCCGCGAATGCCCTTTTACTCTGAAAGCCACTTACTTAGAGAGGATATAGATCATTATTTACTTAAAGTAGCCAAAGCTTCTGGAATAGATTATTTAGAGGAAACAGTAATTACTAATCTAGCAATACAAGAAGAAAAAGTAACTGTTGTTGCAAACGAAACGAAGTACCACGCAAAATATTATATTGATTCTTCCGGTAAAAATTCGTTATTAGCAAAACAAAAAAAATATAGAAATTTAGAGTCTGGGTTAACAACAAATTCCCGTGCAATATTCACACATGTTGAGGGATTAGAGCCAATAGATTCTTTAATAAAAGAACAAGACCATCCTAAACAAACCAATGAATTGCATGAAGGCACACTTCATCATGTTTTTGATGGGGGCTGGATTTGGGTGATTCCATTCAGCAACTACAAGAGGTCCTCTTCTAAATTGGCAAGTGTTGGAATCATGTTAGATACCGAGAAATTTCCTCTAAACAGTGAGTTGAGTGCTGAAGATGAGTTTCTTTCTATTATTAATAAGTTTCCTATGATAAGCGCCCATTTAAAACCTACAAAAAATGTTAGGCCTTGGATAAGAACAGAGCAAATTCAATATTCTGCTAACCAATCAGTTGGTCATAGACATATGATCACCAACAATACGTTTGGATTTGTAGATGCTCTTTATTCCAATGGTCTTGTAAATACTTTTGAATCTGTTTTTTACGCATCAAAAATTATTCTCAAAGCATTTAAAGATGATAACTTTTCGGAAGACCAATTTAATCCGATTGAGACACTGCAAAAGAAACAATTGAAAGATTCAGATGTTATGGTTTCTAATGCCTATTTAGCAATGAAAAGCTTTAAAACATGGAACGCTTGGACTCAACTTTGGTTAGGCCAAGTGCTGTTTCATGACCTTTGTTTACAAAGACTCTGTTTTCAATATTTCGAACATGGAGACAAAAAAGTATTTGAGAAACTTATCATTGACGGAAGGCCAGGTGATGATGCCCCTTTTATGGCGGATAAAACAAAAATGTTCGATAAAATAGAAAAAACACTTCATGCTCTTAAAAAGGGCACCATTAATGAAGAAGAGGCTAGCAAGTCTATGCTTGAGCAACTTAACGCCCAAAGCTGGCTTCCAAAACATGTTTATGGATGGGGAAGTTCTTCGGCTAGAAATGTAGACTTCTCAAACATGGACCTTGTAGGGAGTCTCATCGGATGGGGAATGAATGACGCTCCAGAAAATATAAAAGCCGAATTATTCGATTTTAAAGTTCCTTTTTAACTTGAAATAAATGGAACGTCTTTCACATAAGAAAACAACTTTAATTAATTTGATTAAATAACATTCTCACACAAAAACTAAGGGGCATTAAATGTTCTGTTTAGGAACCGATTATAAACAATGACATTAAAAAAAGACATACTTTACAATTCTCTATTCATAAGTATATTGTCTATTTATGCTGTTGAGGTGTGTCCTCACGTCTCAAAATTAGGGCTCTTAATTACCTGTATTAGTTTCTTAATAGTCTTAGTACCCCTTTTCGTTTTGCGATATCAAATTTCGAATAGGACAAAAAATAAAACCCGCCTTTTCATTATAAACCTCTCCTATTTTGTCGTTATAGGAATAGTTGTTGGTCTATTCAATTTTTTACACCGAGAATATCCGATTGAAAGCGCGTTAAAAATAATCACTGGAGCTTTATTTATAGGGATAATCAACTCTATTATCTACAGCTTAGAATACCCTTTTATCAAAACAAAGCTACGAATGTCTTTTATAAGCAGAATTTCGTTGTTTCTAGTCCTCATACTTGTTATGATTGGTACGGTATGGGTCTTATTAATGAAGGAAAATTTATCGCTCTTTAATGCGGTCCAAAATGGATCAATGATAAATTTGGTGTCAAGTATTATTATTGAGACGCTTTTCGTAATGGCTATAATGATCCTTTATTTCTTTAGGATAATATACTTATACAAGTATATTTTGCAATCAGGAATTCGATGTCAAATAGAAAGTTTAAATGAGGTCCGAAAAGACAATTTAAATGTAATTTTGCCCAGGTTTTCGAATGATGAGTTTTCAATTATTAGTGACGAGGTCAATCAAATGATTAATCGGTTGAGGCAAGGAGAAAAAATCAAAGGTGCCTTTGAAAAAGTAACTGGACAGAACGTTGATTCAGATGTTATAGGACGAATTTCAAAAGGTGATTTCACTTCAGAACAAAAAGAGATGGCGGTGCTTTTTTCTGATATAAAAGGATTCACCGCTTTATGTGAAAAGTCCGAGCCAAAACAGTTCGTTATTGATTTAAATAATCACTTTGAATTAATGGTGCAAGCTATTAAGGATTTTGACGGTACTATCAATAAGTTTATTGGTGATGCAGTTTTAGTGTGCTTTGAGGGTCCAGAATCCTGTAATCAAGCAGTTAAAGCATCATTAAGGATGATTGAAAAGTCTAATTTCAAAATTGGTGTAGGAATAAATCATGGTCAGTTACTCGCGGGTTTACTTGGATGTCAAGAAAGACTAGAATACTCAATTATTGGAAGTGTCGTAAACAAATCAGCTAGACTAGAGTCTGCCACAAGAACATTGAACGCCGACATTGTTATCAGTGAATCCACGGCAATAAATATTAGTGAAAAGAACATTAAAGGTTTTAATAAAACATCAATCGCTTTGAAAGGATTTGAGGAAAATGAGACAGTCTATTATAAATAATTTACAATAAAATGGAAAACTTACTAAATTTAACACAAATGATCGTAGCAATCTCTGTTGCTTATGTTTGGACTTTCAGATTTCATAATGTCGAAAAGGAATTCAAACAATTCGGGTTAAGTAATTTAATCCGAAATTTAATCGGGGCGACAAAAATTTCTTTAGCTACATTGCTTGTCGTGGGTGTTTGGTATTCATCATTAATCTTTGTTCCATCTCTTCTTATGGGGCTGTTAATGATTGGTGCTCAATATTTTCATTTCAAAATAAGCAATCCGTTTATTAAGCATTTACCCTCTCTAATTCTTTTGATTTTATGTGCTTTGATGGCTGTATTATCGATGTAATAACAAACCATGTTTCTAGATACAGCCTGTATTTTAATCTCCAGTTTGTCCTTTTTTGGTTATGTTGTTTCCTACTTCATATCACCACACATGAAAATAGAATTTAAAAGGTTTGGATTAGGAAAGATTGGTTTATTAACAATAATATTAGAATTTATTGGAGCTGTCGGTTTAATCGTAGGGCTTAAATTTAACCCGCTTTTAGTAGTTTCCTCTTTTGGTCTTGCTATACTTATGCTTGTTGGCTTAATCGTGAGAATAAGACTAAAAGATACCATATGGGTTTCTTTACCAGCTTTACTTTTTATGGGGTTAAATACTTATATCTTTTGGGTGTCAATAAATTAGCATAAATTCATCAATTGAACTTATAGAGTCGTTAGCAAAACCATATCTAAAGAAGTATAATCAATTGGCTGGTAACAATTAATGAAATCAAAAAAGAATTTGGCCTATACAAAGACGAGTTGGAGCTCTTTTAAAATAGTAATGGCAACTCGCCGTTTTTAGGCGGTATTAAAGCTCCCATTTATAAGAAAAGTTAATAATGACAAGTAGTTTCTAAATCGTTATTAACTTACCCTTCTATACTTCAACTCTATCTTATTTAACAATGATCCTAAGTTGTCCGATATGATCCGCTGTCTGCACTGTTACCATATAAATACCTGAAGGAATAGCGCTAATATCATAGGACAATTGTGCCGCTCCGAATGATTTAACGATTCTTCCACTCATCTCTAATACTTGAACTGATTCGATGACGTTATCAGAAATCAATTGGAATGATTCTGAAACGGGGTTTGGATAAAGCACCATGTTTTCTAATCCTTTTTCATCTATAGAAAGACAGCCATCTACAATTATTGTTTGAACTTCCTCACCAATACATCCTGTAACCATATCAGTATAAGTATATGACAATATATGCGATCCTATTCCTGCGACAGAAGGGTCAAATGTTAACCCTACTATACCTGGCCCTGAATAAACCCCACCAATTGGCAAACCTCCGCTAACGGGGAATGCTGCCGTATAATCACAAACATCATCGAGTGCCAAGAATGAAACGCTCGGAGAAGGATTAACTATAATTGATCCACTAGCTTCTCCTGAACACCCATTTCCATCAGTAAAAAAATAGGTAACATTATGAGTTCCTGCTCCTGCAACTGCTGGATCAAATACTCCTCCTGTAATTCCGGGGCCAGTATAAGTTCCTCCCGATGGAGATCCAGCTGTTAAAGTATAGAATGGGGCTGTTTCACATGCGTCTGCCAAAACTCCCAGTCCTACAGTTGGTGGTGTACCAATTGTTAAATCTACTCCGTTATCAACGCCAATTGTAACTGGGCTATCAGATACTACTCGAATTCTGTACCCCGAACCTGATGGTGTAGAACCGGGCACAATACTTGAAACCATTCCGCTATTAGCAGTCGAGGGTAATGTTCCAATAATCGTTGGTGCGGCAAATGAACCTGTTGCATCTGATAATTCAGCAGTATAAGTGTTTCCTGCTGTAAAAGTTCCCGTTGATGTAAAGTCAACTTGTAACGTTACTGTATTTCCTTCACACCAAGAAGCTGGTTGAATTCCATTTCCAGTAGTAATTCCATCAACATTGGTACTTAAGGAATCTCTAACCATGAATTTATCAAATCCCCCTTCAGAAATATGACCAGTAGGAATATCCATCGCTCTTACTTGAATTTGCATAAAGCTTGTCGGTGAAAGAAAATCTGTAACGCGAATACTCTTTGGGGCCCATGAACCCGCATTCGGGTCATTTGCTACAGCAAAATCAATAATAGCCGTTGTTGTTCCATTAGATAGCGCTATCACTAATGAATCATTTGCTGGTCCACTTCCTCCACTGTTAAAAAACCAACGTTCAAACTCAATATAAGGATCTGAATAGGCTGATAAATCAAATAATGGTGAAAAAAGTGTTACTTCACCACCATCAACATCATCACTTCCTGCGTTACCACCAGCGTTACCAGTGATATAGGCCTCTTCTCCACAATCGCCTGAAGCGTCAGCTCCGGGATTTGATGGGTTGCCACCTAGCGTTGTCCCTACTGGAACATCTCTTTCCCAAGCCCCCGTTGATGCAGTGCTAGAACTCGTCCAGCCCAAGTCAAGAGCGAAATCATCCGAATATCCCATGTCTATCTGATATAAATGTGGGTTATTAGAAATCAATAAGTTTTCATTTAATGCACAAAAAGAATGGTACCCCCATTTACCTATATATACATCATATACACCTTCCAAAAAGCCTGGGACATCAAATTCTCCTATACCGTTTGTTGTAACAGTGGTAGTGGTTGTGCCGTTCGAAATCTTCACTTGGGCATTTACTACAGGATCTAAATTTGAATTAACAACACTTCCTAATAAAGTATAGGTTGCTAAGGGCTCTAGCTCTACATCGAGAATTGTAGTAGCTCCATTTGTAAGGACCACATTGTTAATTGTTTCAGATAAATATCCTGTTCTTGAAACCGTTACAGTATAGGTTCCTCCTGTTGCTGTTCCTGTAGCATAATCACCAAGCCCATCTGATAAATCAGAGTTAGTTGTTGAAACAACATCTATTTGTGCATTACTAATTGCATTAGTCGTGACAATATCTGTAATGTTTCCTTCCAGATATGCCGCAGCGATATATGATGTTCCCCATACATATAAACCACTTTCGATATCACTTCCTATTATGTTTCCTGAAGGCAAGTATGGATAAACACCCCATAATCCATTAAATCCATCTCCAGATGAAGGAGATGTATCATAATTCGCAACTTCTATAAGGTTCGATGGGTTTGTAACATCGTGAATAGTCACGCCGTCTCGGTAATATGAAGTGACAATAAAATTGCCTGCAGGTTTGGCTACAACAAATGTGTTGTGAGGAATGACTCCACTTCCTGGGTTTGATTGAACTTGGTCAAGGGGTATAATATTAGAAATATTACTTACATCATATGATGCGACATAAGCTCCTGAAACCTCATCAGTAGTAAATAAATAATTTCCGTCATCCGAAAGCCAACAGTTATGTGTAAATGTATTTGGTGTAAGTTGGGTTGCCATTGTAATTGGTGCTGCGGAATTAGAAACATCTACAACAACAAAAAAGCCGTCATTAACTGCGCCACCCCATAAAGTGTCTCCACGGACAAAAGCATCATGTAAATAATAATCATTATAGCGCCCTAATTCTATTGGAAATAATGGGTTTACTAAGTCCAATATGATCGCCCCTCCTTCACCATTATCTGCACCAAGTACATATCCCTTTCCATTTTCATCAACAAAAAAATCATGTGCCGAATTAAAAGGATAAACGCTGCCTCCATATGTCGAAACATCTGCACCGTTAATGGGTCCAGGTAAGTTGCTCATATCTATAATCTTCAGACCACCGCTCGTTTCATTTGTAATGTAAGCTACGTCTTGCCATACCTTAATATCTCTCCATGTACTTGTTGGACCTGCAGAAAAGAATACTTCTACCGGATTCGTAGGGTCAGTAACATCCATAATTGATGTGCCATTATTATTCCCCACTATCGCGTATTCGTTTCCCGCTTGATCAACATGTCCCCATATATCACTACAGTCCCCGCGAGATTGGGCATAATTAAAGTTGGAGAGTAGGTTGAGTTGTGCGTTTGATGTTAAGACGTGTGCAAGTACTGCACAAATAAGGAGAGTTCGTTTAAGCATTTTACTAGTTTTAGTTTGTGCTTGCAAATTACAAAAAAAAGTCGGTATGGCGTCCCCTTTGATTATCCGTGAATCGTTTCTTCTTTTCCGTAGTTTTGAATTACCTCCGCTTCAAATTCAAGCCATTCTTTCCAGCGCTTGTCCACATCTATTTCGGGAGCGACGCGTCTAGCATGCTTTAGAAACATTGTATAGTGTCCAGCTTCGCTAATCATTAATTCTCGGTAGAAGTCTGCTAATTTTTCATCATCAATGTTTTCTGATAGTACTTTAAACCGCTCGCAGCTTCTCGCTTCAATCATCGCAGAAAACAATAGGCGATCTACTAAAGAAAATTTACGGCCACGTCCTTTTTGCATGAATTTTGCCAACTCATTTACGTAGCTATCTTTACGTTCTCTACCTAAAACAAACCCCTTTTCTTTAATGATGTTGTGGACCATTTCAAAATGTTCCAGTTCTTCTTTGGCTAATGAAAGCATATCCGTTACCAATTCCTCCTGCTCCGAATTATGCACAACGATGGAAATTGCATTCGTCGCGGCTTTCTGCTCGCACCATGCGTGATCCGTTAATATTTCTGAAATATTTGATTCTACTAATTTAGCCCACCTTGGGTCTGTTGGAAGTTGTAGTCCGAGCATTCGTTGTGTTTTTTGTAAAGGTAGGCAGAATTATTTCTTTTTAACGGCTCGAAAAGTTCCGTTCGGCTGAATTACTTTAATTTCGCCAATTTCTCCTTCCTTATTTTCTATGAACTCGACTTTAAATCCATCTAGAACTTTAAATGAGAACTTGTGCTTATCTGTAGGTAAAAGTTCGTATTCCGGTTGCCCCTTGATAAACAAATACAGGGAGTTTTTTTCCTTTATATACGTTTTAAGAATTGTCCCAGAAAGATCGTATTTCCCCACATAGCTTTGCAATGTGGTCTCTTCCACATCAATCGTTTTTGGCTTTCTTATAAACTCAAGAGGTTGAAGCGTTGGTTCAATTTTTAATTTCAAATTATAAATTTCTCCTTCATTGTCTATTTGAAAATTAAATGCAAGTCCCTCGTCAGAAATATCAATGCCTTCATCGGTTACTTTATAGGAATTATAGATGTCAAAATGCTTGTGTTCCAGGTAGAGCTTCCAAAGCGGAAGAACAGCAAAAAGCGAATCATTTTCTACAATGATTTCAAATTGGCCGTAACCTAAATTCTCATAAAAACCTGTAAAATCTTTCGGCTGGTGTTGTGGAGCCTGTTTCTTTTGGGTCGGAGCATCTTCTGATTCCACCTCAACATCTTCTTGTTCCGCTTTTCTATCCTCATATCTTTTAATCCAATCCGTTCTTTCAACATTGATAAGGCGATCGGCAATTGTATTTCTAACGAGGCTAGGAACTGATGACCCGTTTTGATTTGCCAGCACAACTATTCCAATACTGTCACTTGGAAAGAAAATTACATCTGCCGAAAATCCATCAATATTTCCTCCATGTTCAACTCTATAATGTCCTTTATAAGATGATAACATCCAACCGTATCCATAAGTTGCCATATGAATATCTGGGAATTCATCATCAGGTAATGCTCCGTTTATAACCATTTGTGAACTCATCGCCTCATTAATGTAAGCCTCTGGTATTATTTCATTTCCTTCGAATTTTCCTTTATTCAACCAAGTCATTAGCCAATTAGACATTTCATTCACACTACTATTCATGCTTCCGGCAGGGCTCATTCCGGCAATACGATAATAATCCATTTTACTAATTTTCTCGTCGACTATTTCGTAACCTAATGCGACATTATCAGCTTTTCTAAGTTCTTTGATACTTAAGTTAGAACGTGTCATTTTTAAAGGCTTCAATAAGCGTTCATACATGTTTTCTTCCCAACTTTTCCCTGTAATTCTCTCCGCGATAACCCCCTGTGTTAAAAACATGAAATTGTTGTAATACCATTGCTTTCGAACACCTGTGAACGGTTCTTGAAATTCAATCCTTCTCATGAGGCTGTCTTTGTCATAGGTAGGGAAGACATACCAAGACCAATCATGTCGTGGAAGACCCGTTCTGTGACTCATCAAATCCTTAATCACGATTGAATTATTCATTTCATCATTGAAGAATTTCAAGTCGGGCACATACTTGATTGGGCTTTCATCAAAAGACAATTTATCTTCCTTTCTTAATTGACCCAATATTGATGAAGTAAAAGCCTTGGTGCTTGAGCCAATAGCAAATAATGTGTTGTTGTCTACCGGTATTTTATTTTCATAGTCTCGGTACCCAAAGCCCTTTGAATAAATTATTTCATTCCCTTTTACAACTGCGACAGCAAAACCCGCCGATTTCGTTATTTCTAAAATTTCATTGAGTTCTTTTTCAACACCCTTCAGGCGTTTGTCACTTTGTGAATATATAAAAACGTTTAAACAAGTAATTGCAATTAATAGTAATATAACTTTCATAAATGGCTTTATTGATAATTTAGTCAAAGATAGGAAAGTAGCTGTGTAAACATTGTATCTGATGTTGGTTTTTCAAAGTTTGAAGTTAGACATATTGAATCCATCAAAGCCCACAGTTTCATTTGAATACTTCATAAAAAAAGCTCCTAATTTCTTAGGAGCTTTTAATTAATTCTCTATTTTTTTAATCATTTGACAAGGGTAATTCTATCCAGAACACATTTCACAATCGTCCCCGTTGTCAATAGAGCAAGCAGCTTCCGCTTGTGCTTCTTCAATTGACTTCGCTGTTGGTTCTTGTATTTCACTCTTATCAATTGTGAATTTAATAGCGTCTGTTGCTGCTTTTGTTCTTAAGTAATACATTCCTGTCTTAAGGCCTTTTTCCCAACCGTAGAAGTGCATAGATGTTAATTTCCCAAAGTTTGCGTTCTCCATAAAGATGTTCAACGATTGAGATTGGCAAATGTATGCCCCTCTGTCTGCTGCTTGATCAATAATAGCCTTTTGAGAAATTTCCCATGCCGTTTTGTAAAGATCTTTAATGTGTTGTGGAATAACATCAATGTTTTGAATTGATCCGTTCGCAATCATAATTTCTTCACGAACTGACTTATTCCATAATCCTTCTTTAACTAGGTCTTTCAATAAATGCTTGTTCACAATAATGAACTCTCCTGAAAGTACTCTACGCGTATAAATGTTTGAAGTATATGGTTCAAAGCATTCGTTGTTTCCTAAGATTTGCGCTGTTGAGGCTGTTGGCATTGGGGCTAATAACAATGAGTTTCTAACTCCATGCTCCTTAACTTCTGCTTTTAACACGTCCCATTCCCATCTTTCTGTTGGAGCAACTCCCCAAAGGTCAAATTGAAATTCTCCTTTAGAAACTGGCGAACCTTCATAGGTCTCGTAAGACCCATCAATCTTCGCTAAATCTTTTGATGCTGTCATTGCGGCATAATAGATTGTCTCAAAGATCTCTCTGTTTAATGCTCTTGCTTCATCACATTCAAAAGGAAGGCCTAACAATATGTATGTATCAGCAAGCCCTTGAACACCTAAACCAATTGGTCTATGACGCATGTTTGATTTTCTTGCCTCCTCTACTGGATAGTAGTTTCCATCAATGATTTTATTCAAATTTAATGTTGCTTGATACGTTACTTCAAATAACTTATCGTGATCAAACTTCTTATCTTCAGTAATGTACTTTGGCAATGCCAAAGATGCCAAGTTGCATACTGCAACTTCATCAGGTGCAGTGTACTCAATAATTTCAGTACATAGGTTTGATGATTTAATTACACCTAGGTTTTGTTGATTCGATTTTGCATTTGCAGCATCTTTATACAACATGTAAGGTGTTCCTGTTTCTATCTGAGATTCAAGAATTTTAAACCATAAATCTTGTGCTTTTATCGTCTTTCTGCCTTTTCCTTCTGACTCATACTTTGTATAAAGAGCTTCAAATTCTGCACTGTGAGTATCAGAAAGGCCTGGACATTCGTGTGGGCACATTAGCGTCCACTCTCCATTCTCTTTAACACGTTTCATGAATAAATCTGGAATCCAAAGCGCGTAGAATAAATCTCTTGCTCTTGCTTCTTCTTTACCGTGATTTTTCTTCATTTCTAAGAAGTCGAACACATCTGCATGCCATGGCTCAATGTACATTGCGAAAGAACCTTTTCTTTTTCCCCCGCCTTGGTCAACGTAACGAGCAGTGTCGTTAAACACCCTCAACATTGGAACAATACCATTTGACTCTCCGTTTGTTCCTTTTATATAGGACCCTTTTGCGCGAATGTCGTGTAAAGCCAATCCTATTCCTCCAGCAGACTGAGAGATTTGAGCACATGATTTTAATGTGTCATAAATTCCTTCAATGCTGTCTTCTTTCATTGTCAACAAGAAACAAGAAGACATTTGTGGTTTTGGTGTTCCAGAATTAAATAATGTTGGCGTTGCATGCGTAAACCAGCCTTCTGACATTAAGTTGTAGGTCTTAATTGCAGAATCTATATCATTCTTATGAATACCAATTGAAACACGCATCAACATTTGTTGTGGCCGTTCAGCAATTTCTCCTTTAAGTTTCAATAGGTACGAACGCGTCAACGTTTTAAAACCGAAATAATCGTATCTAAAGTCTCTGTCATAAATAATGCTTGAATCCAGTTTTTCTTTATTGTCTTGAATTACTTGATAAACTTCATCAGACAATAACGCTGCATTTTCTCCTGTTTTTGGATCTATGTACGTATATAAATCAGACATTACATCTGAAAACACCTTTTTCGTTTCTTTATGTAAATTTGAAATAGAAATCCTTGACGCCAATAACGCATAATCAGGATGGTCAATTGTTTTTGCCGCCGCTACTTCTGCTGCAAGATTATCCAATTGAGTTGTGGTAACTCCGTCAAACAATCCTTCAATCACTTTCATCGCTACTGCTTCTGGTGACACTAATGGATCAAGACCATAACACATCTTAACAATGCGGGCCGTAATTTTATCAAATTTAACTGCTTCTTTTCTTCCGTCTCTTTTTTCTACATACATGGGCGTCTGGTTGTTTCGGTTTTATTAAAATTCTTCGTCTATCGTAAATGTTGTGTTTCCATCGTTGTTTAAAACTCCGGCTTTCTGGTATTCTCCTACTCTTTTTTCAAAGAAATTTGTCTTTCCTTGAAGGTTAATCATGTCCATAAAGTCAAATGGATTTGTTGCGTTATACACTTTAGGATTTCCCAATTCAACCAACAACCTGTCTGCTACAAACTCTATATACTGTGACATTAAGTCAGAATTCATTCCAATTAACTTAACGGGCAGTGACTCTAAAATAAATTCCTTTTCAATGTCTACAGCAACTGTTATAATTTCTTCAACGGCTTCTTTGCTCAATTTGTTTACTAAATGATCGTTGTATAAGAGAACTGCAAATTCCATGTGCATTCCTTCATCTCTCGATATTAATTCATTAGAAAATGTAAGGCCTGGCATTAGGCCTCTTTTCTTCAACCAAAAAACGGAACAAAACGACCCCGAGAAAAAGATTCCTTCAACGGCAGCAAATGCTACAAGTCGCTCCGCAAAACTTCCGTTGTCTATCCAGTTTAAGGCCCATTCTGCTTTCTTCTTTACCGGAGGAAATGTCTCTAGCGCGTTAAATAAATAATCTTTTCTTTTGTCGTCTTTGATATACGTGTCAATCAGTAATGAATATGTTTCTGAGTGAATGTTTTCCATCATAATTTGGAAACCATAAAAGAACTTTGCTTCAGTGTATTGAACTTCTTTTACAAAATTCTCAGCCAAGTTCTCGTTGACAATACCGTCAGATGCAGCAAAAAATGCAAGGATGTGCTCAATAAAAAAGCGTTCGTTATCATTCAATTTTTCATTCCAATCATAAAGATCTTGTGAAAGATCTAACTCTTCTGCTGTCCAAATTGAAGCTTCTTGTGTTTTATATGCTTTCCAAATATCATCATGGACAATAGGAAACAACACGAATCTGTTGTTGTTTTTCTTTAAAATTGGTTCTTCTTGTTGTTCCATAATGTTAATTTTTAGCTAATAAATTCCTACACAAAAAGCACCTGTTTTTGTTTTTTTTCAATAAGGTCTTGTTTCCTCTAATTCTAAATCGGTAGCTTGGCTTATGCGATGATCTCCTTCTTAGGGACACACAAAAATTGCTAAAAATCTTCCATCTACCAAGTAAAGAAATCCACAATTTCGTGATGTTATTAACATTTACTATCTCAATCCCTTTGAGACAATAGATTTGTCGATTTATCAACAGTTATGAGAAAGATATTCACAGTCGAATCTGTGCATTTTGTCGGTTAAATTTCTCTTTTGGTCTACCTACCTTAACATCAGTTCTTTAAATTTTGTTCTATAAAAATAGGGCAGATTTAAGCTAATGTCAATTGTTTTTTCTTATTGTTGCTAACAATCATTTGTGTATAGTTTCGTAATCCTCTTAAACGTTGAACTTTAAAAATTTCAATTCAATTAATCCATTCCGTTTTTTTTATAAATTAATCGCTTCAACCGTAAAAATGGAATTGTTTTAATCTCCATAAAGTTTTTATTTTATCTTTAGTCAAAGTATTCTAAATGCAACTAATTGATGACTTCCTTCACCTTTTGTACCCTTCTGGATGTTTCGTGTGTGAAAAAGAACTTTCTAAGTTTGAAAATCATCTATGCTCTTTTTGTTTAGAAAAAATTTCTCTAACTAATTTTCATTTATTCGAAGACGCCACATCAATGGACAAATTATTTTGGGGAAGAATAAAAATTAATAAAAGTTATTCTCACCTTTTCTTTGAAAAGAATAAAGTTTCTCAAAGTATTCTATTCTCTCTGAAGTATAAAAACAATCCTTCTATTGGAATTTATTTTGGAGAGGAGATTGGCAAAATACTTCATGTCATTCCAGAACTTTCTAATGTTGACGCGATCCTTCCTGTTCCTTTGCACCCAAAAAAACAATTTTCAAGGGGTTACAATCAAAGTGAAGTGTTAGCAAAAGGAATCGCCACTACATTTCCAAAAAAACTGGACGTTAAGTCGGTCGTAAGGTCAATACATTCTGAAACTCAAACAAAAAAATCTCGTTTTCAACGGTGGGATAATGTTAGTGGTATCTTTTTTATAAAAAACGAAATAAAACACTATCAACATATTCTTATTGTCGATGATGTAGTCACAACGGGTTCAACAATAGAGGCAATGGCAAATGCAATTTTAAGCATAAGCCCAACTGTTCTAATTAGTGTTGCTACCTTAGCTATTGCAAAATGAATGCATCAAAATCTATTCTTGTTGTTGGAGCAGGCCTTTCAGGTATCTGTGTTACATTACAACTATTAAATCACGGTTGTTCCGTTACATTAATTGATAATTCTGTAAATCACAGTTCTAGAGTCGCTGCAGGCATGATTAATCCCCTTGTTTTTCGAAGAATGACAAAAAGTTGGCGTGTTGATGATTTTATGCCTTTTTTAAAGCGTTTTTATACAGAGCTGGAAAACGAAACGGGCTCCTCTTTCTTTCATCCTATTCAAATTCGGCGTCTCTTTTCTTCAGAACAAGAACATGATTTCTGGTTGGAAAACGAAAAAAAAGATTCCTTTTTGTCCTATATGCATCCATTAAGTCCTGACGATTATTCTTATGGAGAATGTAAAAACCCTTTTGGTTCTGGTCGCGTGAAAGAAAGTTCCTTCGTTGATGTTAACGCTTTCATGAATGCGACATTATCCTTAATTCAGAAATCCTCGTTAATCCTCAAAGAAAGTTTTGACGCTAATCAATTGAACAGGACTAACTATAAAGGAGTGGATTACGATGAAATTGTTTTTTGTCAGGGATACTTAAATTCAACAAACCCATTCTTTAATACACTGCCTATTGACCCAACAAAAGGACAGGTCCTCACTGTTTCTTCGAAGACAATTCCAAAAGACATTTCAATTAACAGAAAGTGTTTCGTGCTCCCTTTAGGGGGTAATTCCTTTAAGGTTGGTTCAACTTACGAATGGCACAATACGACATTAAACTGCACAAAGGAAGCGAAGAATGACATTTTAAAGAGTCTTGCTTTTCTAACTGAAGAAGAGGTTGTCGTGATCAGTCAGGCCGCAGGGATTCGGCCGACAACGCGAGACCGCAGACCAACTATCGGCACCCATCAAGAACATAAAAATTATCACATTTTTAACGGTCTAGGCGCCAAGGGGTATATGCTTGCACCATTGCTTTCTAGAGAATTTGTTGACTATTTAATCTTAGGGACGAAATTAACCGAAGAAGTGAATATTATTCGGTTTAAGAGTTGAATAATCCGTAGATTTGTTGTAATTATTAATAATTTAAATATTCAAAATATGTATCCACCAGAATTAGTTCAACCGATGAAAGAAGACTTAACAGCGGTTGGGTTCAAACAATTGACAAGCGCTTCTGATGTTGACGAAATAGTAGAAAATAGTGGGGATAGTTTACTTTTAGTTGTTAATTCCGTATGTGGCTGTGCTGCTGGAAATATGCGACCAGGTGTGAAAACATCCCTTACAAACGATAAAAAACCGATGACACTTGCAACTGTTTTTGCAGGGGTTGATGGTGAAGCAACGCAACAGGCACGTAAGCACTTTTTACCTTATCCTCCATCATCGCCTTCTATCGGTCTTTTTAAAGATGGTAAGCTCGTTCATTTTTTAGAGCGACATCACATTGAAGGCGCAACTGCAGAGATGATTGCGGAGAATTTAAACGAAGCCTACAAGCAATATTGTTAAGCATTGAAAGCTCCATTTAGGGGCTTTTTTTATGTCTTTTGTTTTCTGTTGGCTGCGTCTCAAAAAGACACATTCTTTAAATACTCAAATATTCCTCTCAATTAATTTGTATCTTCACATTAAATAATCTCTTTAAGAATGATTAAATTATTTAGCTCCCTTTTGATGGCTTCAGTGATGTTTTTGACGACATCTGGTTTTACATCTGATCACACAGCTCCATTAAAAAAGGAAGAAAGCAAGCTTTATTGGTATACTGATTTCCAAAAAGCGAATGAAGAATCAACCAAAACAGGGAAGCCAATTTTTGGGTTCTTTACTGGTAGTGATTGGTGTGGGTGGTGCATCCGACTTCAAAAAGCAGTTTTTTCAAAAGATGCGTTTATTAATTGGGCAAGTGAAAAAGTAATCTTACTAGAGTTGGATTTTCCTAAAAGAACAGCGCAACCTGAGAACATTAAAAATCAAAATGCTCAATTAGCAAAAGCATTTAATGTTAGAGGTTATCCAACCGTTTGGATTTTTAAAACCACCCATAATTCAGAAACTAACCAAATTAACCTTGAACCATGGGGAAGCACTGGTTATCCACAGGGAGCTACACCAGGAAAAGAAGAGCTTAAGTTTTTGGCTGATGTTGATCAGATCTTTGCATCCCAAAAAAAATAGTTTAGTCTTATTTAATTTGGGGTAGTTTTAAAAAAGTAAGTCTTACGGGAACAGTATTCGTCCGCTTCTTATGATTTCAGGACGGTCGCCATTTATATAATTACTAAATCATAATCAAGCTCTATTCTATGAATCAATTTAAAGTGCTCCGAGCTTCATTTTATTCATTCGGCATAGATATCTCATATTAACCGGATCACCTTTATTAAATGAGGCCCTTCCGTTTCATTGCTTATCTTCAAAGCCTGAGGGCATGTTTTGTGTTGCAAACAACACTCGTCCAATAAGAATTCTGAGGGCTATAGAGGGCCTAGCGAAGTAGATTCACGTGGCCTATAAAGGTTTTCACGGCTGAATTCTCATCGCTTCCTACTGTAATTTTCCAGGAGTAGGTTCCGTCTTGACATTCTTTTTCTCCTGAACGACCATATGTTCCTGGCCAACCAATCGCATAATTGTGTGATTCAAATACTATTTCTCCCCATCTGTTAAAAATTAACAATTCATATTGTTGAGGATCAACTCCACTCGAAATTACCGGAGAAAACACGTTGTTAAATTCATCCCCGTCAGGTGTAAACGTGTTTGGTACGTATATAATAATGTCATTATTGATAAATACATTTCGGTATGCTGAATCAACACAGCCGGCATCTGAATAGACAAACAAACTAACTTGATATACGGCGCCTTCAGCACTAGGGAAGACATGAGTTATGTCATAAGAAGAACCAAAGGTTCCGTCACCAAATTCCCAGGAGTAAGTTGATCCTCCAGTAGAAGTATTAATAAAGTCTACAGAACTATCGTAAATGTCATATTGGTAGCCGTTAGCATAAAATGCTGCCGTTGGCAATTCATTGATACAAATATAATCTTCCATAAATACTGAGTCCACGCAGCCAAGGGCGCCTGTTACTACTAAGTTTACATCATAACACCCAACCTCGTCAAAAAGAACTGGTATATCACCACATCCGTTGATATATGTTCCGTTTGAGAAGTACCACTCACATTCTTGACTATCTGCAATTTGAGATTGAATCATAACTACTTCTCCTAAACAAACTTCTTGTTGTATTAAAGCCGGTATTATTGGTAGTGGGTTACCTTCAATGGAAATGTTTGATGTATCTTGACAGCCGTTGATATCGGTTACTGTTACTGAATAATTTCCTACGCCTAATCCAACTGCATTTTGGGTAGGCTGAACTGGTGTCGTGTTCCAGATATATGTGTACCCTGGAACACCTCCTGAAGACGTTGCTATTAATTCCCCGTCTTCTTGGCCAAGACAGCTAATCGGGAGACCATTAAAGTCGCTCACGATGTCTATCCCTGCTTGAACTGCATTTGGTTGTGTCAGAGTAATATTGTTCACTGCTGAACAACCATTGGCATCCGTTACTAAAACATCATAAACTCCAACTGGTAAGCCAGCAGCATTAAATGCAGTGCTAACTATTACGCCCCCAACATTGGTCCAAGAATAAGTATAACCTGGAGTTCCACCAATAACATCTACTAATACCTCACCATCAGAAGCTCCAAAGCAGCTAATATCTACACCATTGTAATTGCTAATAACACTTGTCACCGTTTGGATTATGTCCGGTCCAGTAAGGGCAATAGAAGTATCCGTAACACATCCATTTTGATCCGTAATGGAAACAAAGTATTCTTCCGCTCCAAAATTCGTTGGGTTTTGATCAATACTTATTACATTTCCTAATATGTCTGTCCATACATAATTATATAATGGTGCTCCACCTGTAACTGTTAAGTCAACCCCTCCATCTTCTGATAAAAAACAAGAAATATCCTGACCGTTATAATCGGTTGACACTAAAATAGTCAAATCAAATGGTGGTGGAGAGCCAACTGTAATACTGTCATTTATTACACACCCATTATTATCTGTAATTTCCACAAAATAATCTCCGGCCCCTAAGCCATTAGGTGCTTGATCTATACTAATAACGTTGCCTAAAACATCCGTCCATTCATAGCTGTAGTTAGGTGAGCCCTCAAGAACGTTAACCAAAACTTCACCATCTGTCGCTCCAACACAGCTGATGTCAAAACCAGTAAAATTAGAAGTGACAGATGTCAAGCTTGTCATTTGTGTAGGCTCAACCAGTGTAATCGTTGAATCAATAATACAACCATTAATATCGGTTACAATTACATTATATGTACCCATTGGTAACCCAGTGATGTCTTCTGTATCATCGTTGTCGCCAACTCCATCATTGTCCCAGTCAAATGTATAGCCTGGTGAACCACCGGTGATTGTAAAGTCGATTGAGCCATCACTAAAACCAAAACATGAAATGTTATCGCCACTTGGGTAAACAGCTGCTGTAATATCTTGAACTAATGGTGTAGGCTCAACTAATGTGATTGTTGAATCAATAATACAACCATTAATATCGGTTACGATTACATTGTATGTACCTATTGGTAACCCAGCGATGTCTTCTGTATCATCGTTGTCGCCAACTCCATCATTGTCCCAGTCAAATGTATAGCCTGGTGAACCTCCGGTGATTGTAAAGTCGATTGAGCCATCACTGAAGCCGAAACATGAAATGTTATCGCCACTTGGGTAAACAGCTGCTGTAATGTCTTGAACTAATGGTGTAGGCTCAACTAGTGTAATCGTTGAATCAATAATACAACCATTAATATCGGTTACAATTACATTGTATGTACCCATTGGTAACCCAGCTATATCTTCTGTATCATCGTTGTCGCCAACTCCATCATTGTCCCAATCGAATGTATAGACTGGTGAACCTCCTGTGATTGTAAAGTCGATTGAGCCATCACTGAAGCCGAAACATGAAATGTTATCGCCACTTGGGTAAACAGCTGCTGT